>FLOH01000084.1_pt1 | contig 271350 bp, 286 predicted proteins | sample 756751 | NCBI WGS metagenome assembly FLOH01 (sample SAMEA4026879, study PRJEB14308) | marine metagenome | biome: coastal water; material: water | depth 74 m | reverse complement strand
ATTAATGCTATTTTATCAAGAAGATTCACAGTTCATTCTGGTCTATCACTAATTCGTTGGCAATCCTTATTGAGTTGGTTTATATATTTTCGTAACCAACATCAACTATCCAAATATCTCAAAAATTAGGATGCTTTAACCAACACGTTTTGTCCTTTAACCCTGAAGAGAAATATGTTGGGTGGCTAGTTCAACCATTTTTGTCAAATATTCCCTATACCTATATGACATTCTAATAGCTTCTTTATCTGGTCTTAATGCTGTGAAACCACCTGATGACCTGAAATATTTTAAAATTACACTTGCCGTTACTTTCTCAGGAGCATGCTTGAGTTCTTCGTAAACCTTAAAAAGCAAACTTTTATCATGCGACAACTCGCCATCAGTTTTATATTTTTTCAAAAATTCTTTGAACTCTATCTGTGTTGGGTCAGTTAAAAATTTTAATAAGAAATCTTCTGGCACATCAGATTCTACGAGAGATTTTATAAAATTAAATACAATTTGTTTTGCATTTTCTAGATAATCATATACTTCTATTGGAAGATTGGGGTCTTCCACCCCCTTAACTATTTCACGACCGTACCATCTTGGAAGACTGATAAAATTTGCCATTCCTTGAGGTTTTGATCCATATTTATCTTGCAGAGATTTCATTGCTCTTCTTAAGGATCCTCCTGAATCTACTATTTCATCAATGACAAGCACACCTTCTCCTTCAATGTCTTCTTTAGGAAATACCTCTGCAGCCAAATCAAGCGACCTTTTGGCATTGTGCTTGTGATTTTCACCTAAGCCAACATTAATAAATTTAATGACAGGCATGCTAATTCCTTGGGGTAATTTACCTTGTTTTTCTAAAGATGACCAAAGTACTCTGAATACATGTGCTCCTAATCTTGCGGATTTATCTAGAAATATTAAAGTTTTTATGGGTGTTTTATTTTGACTATCGATTAAGAAATTAATTAAATTTATTGCACCAGTTATGATATTGGTAATATTTTCACCAAAAGGGACCTTTTTATCATTGTCAACTTGTTTATTTTTTTCTTCAACAAACCTCTCCATATTTTCTGAAATTTCATACCATATATCACTGTCTATGTCTGGAACAACGATTGGCCCATTAACATTTTCGACATCTACTTCAGCTCTGTAATCCTTTATATGTTCGTAGCCATGTTTATCCATATTTTTTTATTAACTTGATATCAAATCTATATTAACATAATTTTTAGTTTTTCATCAAACATCTATTAAGGAGTTTCTACAAAAGTTTTAATCTTAGTCCATACATCCCTCAAATAAAAAATAAAAATATATAGGCTCCACTTTATCGAGATAAAAAAGTTCCAATTTCATCCCACGCTCCCCGCATTTGGCGGAAAGTGAGCTTTAGCTCAGTTTTTGCCAAAATATGAGTGGGGATGTCCAGTGTGCGAATCCAAACCTGCCACCAAGAACTTAATCTGTTTTACGCAATTAATAGAATCCTATTTTGTATTATAATATCTAAAATTATGAATATTCCTAAATTTTCAGATAATTCTCTCATAACCTATCAAGACGGCATATATAGAGTCCTTGGTTTGTCTTCTAAAGGACCAGGATATTATTACAGATTGATATTAGTAGCTTATCAACGAGAAATGAATTCTGATGAATTCCATAATTCAACCATTAATCCTAAAGAAATTGATATCGAAGAATCATTAATGGGTGAATTTAAAAATAAAGCTCCTATATTTAAATTTGGTGAGGGTGTCAGATTGAGAGGAGAAATAAATTGTATTATTAAATTCATAGAATATAAAAATTATAATTACTTCTACACAGTTAGAGAAAAAGTTCATTGGGACGATAATTTACGAAACGGCTGGACTGTAGAAGAAAACTATTTACAAAAGTGGTAAACAATTTGAGATCAAAATACTTACTCATTGAGAGATAAAGGACCTAGTAGACAACTTTTTCCCTCTGTAGTAAAGTTCCAAGTGCATCCCATGCTCCCCGCCAATTTTGAAAAGTTCCTTATAGATTATATTGCTAATTTTTTCAATAAAAACCTATGTATCTTAGTTAGAAACTCAGCTTTAAACATTTATTAGTTTCATAGTCTTTTATGTGAAATTCTATTGTCTTTTTTAAGACCCTCTTTTTCTTCTATTATTAGCAGATTTTTTAAAAATAACTTTATCCTCTGGTGACATTTGATCTCTTTTTCTGCCAACAGCTACTTTCATCAAATTTTCGTCAGAGATGTTTGAGCTTGGTTTGTAACCAAGAAAAGCGGTTCTAATACCAGATCTAAGATTAAGACTAAGAACCATTACAATCTCTCCCTTTCCAGTATCTTTTTCAGCATGGCCAATTTCATGATCTACTACAAAATTAGCACTATCATCTGAATATGGAACATGTGTTTATGAGGTTACTGCAGGCAAATTAGCTTGATTATTTTTTAAAACCCGTAACAAATAATTTCTTGCTTGTTTTATATCTGATTTAGATGAGGAAATTGGAACCCGATGGATCTCTTTTAAAGGTTCTTTATATACTTCTGCTTTCATAAAACTTATTTTAACACAATACTTAAAATTAATAATTAAGAATATATAGGCCTCACTTTATCGAGAGAAAAAAGTTCCAATCTCATCCCACACTCCCCGCAATAGTACTCAAAATACCGCCCTCAACTTTAACTTTCAAAATTTCCATATATACTAACTATATAGTTAATAATCAAAAGAAAGTAAAAATGAATAAAACTTTACAGAAAGAAATTAATAATCAGATTAATGAAGAAATGTTTTCTAGCTACCTATACCTAAGTATGGCAGCTTATGCAAAAGAAAAAAACCTAGATGGTTTTGCCAACTGGTTTGAAATTCAAGCAAAAGAAGAAATGGATCATGCCATGGGTTTTTACAATTATCTATTGGACGCACACGGAAGTGTCGAACTTCAAGCTATTGCAAAACCAGCAAATAAATTTGCTAACCCAGCAGTGCTTTTTTCAGAAGCTTTTAAACATGAACAACACATCACTAAAAGAATTAATTTTTTATATGATTTAGCAGAAAAAGAAAAGAATCATGCTTTTAAGTCACTTTTAAAGTGGTATTTAGACGAGCAAGTTGAAGAAGAAGCTAATGCTAGTAAATACGTTGAAAAAATGAAGTTAGTTGGCGACAATGGCAGTGCTTTGTTTATGATTGATGCTGAACTAGCAGCTCGCGTATACACACCAACTTCTCCAAGAGCAATTTAGATAATTTGAAAAACTAGATAATTTTTTGTAGTAATCAGATTACCAAAATTATCTTTTCTCTAGTTAGTATCGATACTGCTCTGACTTGAACGGACCATTTTTCTTGACGCCCAAATAATCAGCTTGATCTTTGCTGAGCTTACTTAACTTCACTCCAATATGATCTAAGTGAAGCATGGCAACTTTTTCATCTAAGTGTTTTGGCAAACAATAGACCCCAACTTCGTAAGTTTTACTGAATAATTCAATCTGAGCTAAAACTTGATTGGTAAAAGAATTAGACATCACAAAGGATGGATGTCCCATTGCACAACCTAAATTAATTAATCTACCTTCGGCCAAAAGAATAATCCTGTGCCCATCAGGAAAAGTATAAATATCAACTTGTGGTTTAATTTGTTTTTTCTTAATACCTTTATAATTATTCAAAGCATCTACTTGAATCTCGATATCAAAGTGACCAATGTTACAAACAATAGCCGTATCTTTCATTGCAGCTAAATGCTCAATTCTAATTACGTCCTTGCATCCTGTGGCAGTAACAAAAACGTCTACTTCCTTGATCACATCTTCGATTCTTTTGACTTCATAACCCTCCATCGCAGCCTGCAAAGCACAAATTGGATCTACTTCACCAACAATTACTCTGGCCCCATTGTTTCTTAGTGACTGAGCACTACCTTTGCCAACATCTCCAAAACCAGCAACAAAAGCAACTTTTCCAGCTAACATAATATCGGTGGCTCTTCTAATACCATCAACGAGAGATTCGCGACAACCATAGATATTATCAAACTTTGACTTTGTGACAGAATCATTAACATTAATTGCAGGAATCTTAAGCTCTCCTTCTTTCATCATCTTGTATAAGTTGTGAACCCCTGTAGTTGTTTCTTCAGAAACACCCTTGATTTCGCTCAATAGTTTTGGATATTTTTTATGAACCAAACTTGTAAGATCGCCACCATCATCAAGAATTAAATTGGGACCAATTTCTTTACCTTTTTTATCTTTAAATTTTAGGGTTTGTTCTGTACACCACCAATACTCTTTTTCAGTTTCTCCCTTCCAAGCAAAGACTGGAATATTCATTTTAGCAATCGCTGCAGCAGCATGATCTTGAGTTGAAAAAATATTACATGAGGCCCACCTAACCTCAGCTCCTAACTCAACCAAGGTTTCAATTAAAACTCCGGTTTGAATAGTCATGTGTAAAGAGCCAGCAATTCTTGCTCCTTTGAGCGGTTTCTTGGTTCCATATTCTTTTCTTAAAGACATGAGTCCGGGCATTTCATTCTCTGCTAATTTGAGCTCGTCTCTTCCCCAACCTGCCATTGAAATGTCTGCAACTTTATAATCATTTTTTGTTTGTTTTGTCATAATTTCCTTCTAAATTTTATATTTCCAATGCTTCGTGATAATTTTCCAAATATCTTTTTTTAATTTCTGCCAAAGAAAATTTATGTTCTTGGGTGCCGTGTTTTTCTACAGCAAATGCAGATGTAACAGAACCTAGTTTAGCACATTTTTCTAAGTTCCAATTTTTAATATAACCATACAAAAAGCCTGATCTAAAAGCGTCGCCTGCTCCTGTTGGATCTATGGCCTTCTTAACTTTCGTAGCCAAAATTTTTACTGAAGAATATTTATTTTTCTTGGAATAAATAATCGATCCTTTTTCTCCCAAAGTAATTACGCACGTATCTACTTTTCTTACTATTTCGTTTTTTGTTAAGCCAACTTTTTTTTCTAACATTCCCATTTCGTAATCATTCAAAATTAAGAGTTCTGCTGCATCTAGACCAATTAGTAGATCATCTTTAGATAAAGCTAAAATCTGCTGACCAATGTCAAAAAACATTCTTTTTTTAAGCTTCAGGCACTCCTTAGCTTGAACAATCATTTGGGCAGGATCGTGGGCAGAAACTACAACAAAAACATCTTCATCTGCAAAATTATTGATACTTAAGCTTTTTGCATCGCCCATAGCTCCTGGATAAAAACCTCCAACTTGGCAATCGTTGCTGTCTGTCAGAACACTAAAAGTTGCAGTGGGAAATTTTGAATAATAAACATGAGATGTATCTACACCCAAGTCAGACAAACTCTCTACATAATTTTTAGTATCCTTACCCGCAGAAACATAGAGAATTGGTTTTTCGCCTAATAATGCTAAAGAATATGCAATATTTCCAGCGATTCCACCTCTAGTTTTACGCAAACTCTTAACAAGTGGAGAAATTGAAAGCACATGAAGTTTGTCGGGCTGAATTAGCTCCTCAAAAAGACCATCAAAATTCATTATTTGATCTATAGAAAATGAACCTGTCAAAAGTATCTTCATAACGTCGTATAGTTTAACACAATCTTAATTTCCAAAAGTTACTACATACATACCCTCACCATGCCTCACACAAACATTTTCATAATCATTATTTAGTTGAGCTTCTCTATGACCTTTTGTTGACGAATCAAAACACCACTCAATGATTGCTGTTCCTGTTTCTGCAATAAAAGAATCTCCCGTTGTCATATTCTTGCAATATTGATGAGCAAGATTTTCGGCAATAGCATTGCCAGAATAATTCTTGATTGATTCGGGAAGATTATCTTGATCTTCAAAATCCTTTCTAAAACCATCGTGATTGTCTAATCCTCCAAACGCAATTAAATCCTGAACCCTTTTGGAAGCATACTCACATAAATTATTATCAATGTTTAGAGTTCTTATATCATGATCTAGTCTATAATTATTCAAAGCCATAATGACTTCTTCATCAGATATTTCAGGAAACTTTGGTACATTTGAAACTATTTTCTGAGGTTCCGCATTAACAACCTTCATTGGTTTCCCCAAAATTTGCACCACAACTCCTACCGCTCCAACATCACTCAATTCAACAATTTTTGTGGCGAATCCAACTTCTACAAAGTCGCTGTTTTTAAGAGCTTCTATTTGCTTTTGATCTGAAAACCACGAGTTAACAACCGCTTGTTCCAGAGAGGGACCAACGATCATATTGTGACTAACATGAGAATAATTATATCCAACTTCTGCTAATGCATCCTTTAGTTCTGGTAGAAAATCTTTTTGGTCTAAGTCAAACTGATATTCTTCGGCCGCGCTTAATAAAATTGCTGCTGCAGTTGCTAATGAATCGCTATACTCTAGCTCATTGACCTCAAATAAAAGACGCTCTGTATTTAATTTCTCTAAGATTATTTGTGGATCTAAACTCATGTTTACAGTTTTATCTAATTCTTCTCCTAAAAAACTAAATTTTTCTTTTTCCACTAATCCTGATTTATTTAGAACATCTACTATCTCGTTGGGGAGATGATAGCTATTGTTATTAATAAAATGAGCACCCAAGACTATGTTTATCCCTAAAAAAAATGCCAAAACTGTCATTCTTACTAAGAAATGATTTTTGAATAGATAAGAGGAAAATACTTTTGATTTTCTTATTAAAAGTTTTTTTATTTTAACAAAAAACTTTATTTTTTTAGCCAAGACCTTTGTTTTATTTATAAGGTATTTTTTAAATTTAGACCGTTTCATTAAAAACTCCTGATCTTTCTAAGAGAGGTCTTAGCATTTCCATTGGCAACCCATGGGTAAAACTACTAAAAGAACCTTCTATACTGAAAATTAAATTTATGCCAGCCGGATAAGCTGGACAAAAACCCGCAGACCAAGTTAAAACAGGATTTTCATTGACGTACTTTTCTATTTCAAGTTCGGATAATTTCCTAAAAATAATTGTCGTAACTGCGACATCGTTAACTTCAGTATTATTTTTCTTATCTATATAAGCAAAACCGCTATAACAAAAACCAGTTTTCCCAGATTGTTCCCTGAGCATTTGAGCTGCCTCATTTAAATTTTCTGGTTTTTCATATGCTTTACCACCAAACATAGTAAAGGTATCTGCGGCAATAACAATTGAATCAGAGTTATTCTTCTCTAGTTCTCTATGAACGAAATCTGCTTTGGCTTTAGCAATTTTTTTGGCACGAAGTTTTTGATCGTTCTCGATAATTGCTTTTTCATCAATGCTGGCTGGCATTACCTCAAAAGGCACTCCTAAAGCGTCCATTAGTAATTTTCTCTGAGGTGATTGTGAGGCCAAAATTATTTTTCTCATGTTTAAAGAATAGCATATAGGCAGTGTTGAAAAACCTACCAACCATGTTCGCTGTAAAAATTATTATTTTTAATATTTTCTATAGCTGACCTGATGTAAGGAATGATGTTTTCTGGTAATTGATTAATATCAAACCATGATAGATCGTCGCATTTATGAGACTCAATATTTTCAGGCTCCCCTTCAAAATCTTCGACTAAATGGAAAACATCTACTCTTTGAGATCCATCAACACTAGACTTCCTATGCATCACATGAACGACCCTAGCTTTTTCTGGAGAGATATTCAATCCAGACTCTTCTCTAGCTTCTCTAATTAATGCTTCTGTAAATGTCTCTCCTTCATCAACGTGGCCTGCAACTAGACTATACTGCCCATCTTTGTAACCAGTATTAAATCTTCGAAGTAATAGAATTTTATTATCACGTTTGAGAACAAGATATGAAGCCGGAATATTTTTATGGCGCATAGATATTTTCTATTATTGCTGAGCCTTAGCCCAATCTCCAAGGCAGTTTTGCTTCTCTTCTCCTTCAAGCATATCGCAAACCCTACTTATATCTTGAGCACTGTTCTTCAAGTCATCCATCATCATGGATAAATCTTGAAAATTAATATTTGTTGGCAAATCAAATTTTGAAGAGTTGACCATCCAAGAGCTACACTTATAGTTGTACTCTGCAGATGCCGCATCAAGTTCTTCTTCATCATAATTATCTGCAACCTCTTCCAGTTCCATATAATTTTCCTCAGAGTCTTTGCCTAGATCTTCATTTTCGTTTTTGATTTTCATTCCATTTTTTGATGTGGATGACCAAGTATAAAAATACTCTCCATCAAAAATTGTATACGTCGATCCAGTCTCACTATCGCTTGCACTACTATCAACGATTTCATCATCAGAGCCAAAAACAGGAACATTATTGATTTCAGAATAGCTACGGGTACCATCTGTGTAGACCTCACCAAAGATTCCGTCACCCGTATCCCAACTACATTTTTGAGCTTTTCCAAAACCAATTATATCTTTTAAGTTTCCAGTAAATGATTCACCTTCCTGAGAATTTTTAGCTTCTTTTTCCAAAGAACTACCGGAATTATCTTGATCTTTTTTATCTGGTAAACATGCACTGAAAACTAAGGCTGAAATTGTTACTAATAGTATTGAAAAGAAAATTTTTCTTGATTGCATTTTCATAAGCTCCCTTCTAAAAGTAATACCTAATTCTATCATAGTATGTTTTGTGTACTATTTTTTTAGTAAATCATAATTAACAGCATTTACAATTGGAAAGTTATCGGAAGCATCAACTTTCACACTCCAAACAGAGAAATTTTTTTCATTGAAAACTGGTTCAAGTTCATTATTCAGTAATGGATGTAACTTTATAAAACTATCTATGCAATCTTGTTGAATTAGTTCTGGACTAATTCTACGATCACAAATCAGATAAAGAATTTTTGGATATTTGTTTATAGGAGTGTGGTTGAGACCATAACTAGTATTCTTAACTAGCGGTTGTTGAAAATATTCTTCTAAATAATACCAAATTCCACTAGTCCCCCAACCATCAAATGGCATAGTTTTTTCAGTTACATACCAAGTGACAAGTAAATTAGGTTTTAGAAATCTGGCATCATCGATAACTAGAGTAGCATAATGATCAAATATTTTTTTTGCAACTTCTCTTTGTTGTTCGTGATAAGAAACCGTTGGCAAAGGATAAAAAATTCTTGTTGAACTATTAAGAACCATAAATGATATCGCCACTATTGTGATTAGCCAACCAAAAAAACTTGATTGTTTTATTATCAATCTTAATGAAAAAGCAATCAGAACAATAAAAAATGGCAATATAAATAATAAATATGTTTCTGCAATATCGCCTTTATAAAAACCTAGAAGAAATACTGAAGAAGCTACAAAGAATAAAAAAACAATAATTTTTTTAAATTTTTTTATCTTGATTTTATTTTTATAGCGATGAGATACACCCAGGATTAGAACTAAAATAGATATTATAGATAATATCGCTCCAAACTTAGAAAGATCGTATCCCCAAATCATTAAATCGAGAGAGAGACGAGCAAGATTTAACTGTTCTAAAAATGATAAATCATTAACTCGTTGAAAATTAGAAATAAAAAAATATATCTGATCAAACGGAAAGATTCTGTAAGTCATCATTATCCAGAGTAGAAATAAAAATAAAAATAAAAATATTGGAGCTAACAAGTTTTTAGATGATGTTTTTTGACTATGTGTATTTAATACAAACCAACAGTGAGCAATAAAAAATAAGGCTGCAGGAAGAACAAATATAACCCCGTAATGAAAATGAAGTGAGATCATTGAAAAGAATATCATTAAATTAAGATTGAGAAGTTTATTTTTCTTATCCTTGATAAAAGATAAGGCAAAAAAAATATAACTCATCGAAAATATTAGTAAAAGATGTGGCTGTAGTAATTCTCTACTACTAGATATCATAAATTGGTTGACTGCCACTAAACTGGCAAGAATTAATCCTGTTCTTATATCAATTGATTTTTTTCCAATAAAATATCCTATTAAAACCGGGAGAGTCATTATTAATGACCAAGCATACATTAGATTATTTGGCGTTCTGGTAAAGAACCAGATTAAAGCAACAAAATAATAATAAATTGGAGAGTTTTTAAGCTGTTCAAATCCACCAGCGACATAAGGTCCCCTAGATACATGCTCTTTGTTCTCAACAATATGGCTTGCAACAAGCATGTCTCTACTTTCATCATAACCAGTCTGCAACCAGACTGATTTGTCGATCTGATAGAGACGAAAGCCTAACGCGACTATGATAATTATTATTAAAACAATTTTATGAAAAGGAATTTTTTTAAAACTAAACATGATTATTCTATTAACAATAACTTTTCTTTTCTTGAAAGATTTTTAATCTCTGCTTCTCGTTTTGTTGCAAAAGATCTATTGGGAAACTCTTCTTGATAAACCAAAACAACTGGTAGATGACTACGTGTATATTTTGCTCCTTTGCCACTGGAGTGCTTTTCTAGCCTCATCTTCAGATTATTTGTTGATCCAGTGTAAAGAGTTCCATCACCACACTTTAAAATATATGCAAACCAGAGCTCGTCTTTGCTTGTTTTTTTCACAGTGTATTTAACAATTTTTATGTTTTTTAATCCTCTAACCAAAAATAGTAAAACCACTACTTTTAATATAAAGTGATCATTTGTAGCTAAAAAATCTTTAGTCATAGTCGTCATTTCACCGGTCATTAAATGGACGGCAATACTTAAAGGTACAGTCAAAAATAACCAATTGTCTTTTGAAATTTTAATTTTAAGTTTTAAAAAAAGCTTCGTTAATAGAGGGGCTAACAAGTACATACCTATAAATGAAGCAGCAAAATCAAAAATCGCATATCCACCTATTCGAAACTGTCGTAAAAATTCTATTGTGTTCATATAGATTTATTATAGAGAGAAAATCTTAGCAAAGAGTGAGCAGTTTTTACAAAGGTGAAAATAAAAATAACTTCTCAAGGTATAGAAGTCGGCGTGAATGTTGGAAAGGGTGTTGCTAAGTTCTTAAAAATCTGCAACTCTGTCTCGAGATTCTCTTGAGCTATCTCAGCTCTCTTCTTAGCAGCTGCAACTTGGCAAACTTGAGGTAGAGCCTCTGTATGCTCAGGGGAAAAATCTAAAATCATTTCCTGTGACACACTAAGAACCATACATTCCGTTGCATAATCAACTTCCAACTCTTCTCCACCTGTTCCACATCCTGTAAGCAGAGATGCAAGAATGAGAAGAATTACTGTAATAAAAATGGTCTTTCTCACCACTTCCTCCATCACCTCATAAATTTTGATAAATGTCTACAACAATCGCAAAGAATTGGGCAGACATTCTCAAGAGAGATGAGATTAAATTATATCAAAATTAAAGATTAGCAGAAAAATAAAACAAGCTTATTTTTTCTTCCGTATCACCTCAAATAAAATGAAAGTTGTTGCTGGAATGATAATCAGAATAATGATTCCTTGCCAAGTTTGGCCCCAGCTTATAAAAAAACCTGCTTTAGGAATTACTAAGACTACTTTTCCTAAAACGTTGGCTGCCGACACAGTTTCAAAATCTTGGTAAGGATTAGCATCACCTTTTGTAATAAATTCTGCCAACCCTCCATTGACCGATATAGAATCAATTCTATGCGTAACTACTCTTGAGGACTCATCAATAAAAGTAACAACTTCATTCTTGGAATAATCTGACTGTGAATGGATCAAGATCAAATCTCCAGTCATAATACTAGGCTCCATCGATCCTGACTGAACAACATAGAAAGTAGAACCAAATGCTTTTGAAAAATCAACCTTGTTCAATAATGGAGCAAATAAAAAAGCTAACCCAACAGTAAAGCTCAATTGAGTTATTGGTTGGGCAAATACCATCTTTAATAGCTTGAACAATTTTCCTGAAAGATGATTAATGATGACCATTGCTAACCTGTTCTAGTTCAAAAACTATATCGAACTCTACTGAGTCGCCTTGAATCTGGTTTATAAAACTCTCATAGCTCATAGACCAATCCATTCTTACTGAGCGACTGCTCTTTGGAGGCACAATAATATTTCCTCCAGTATTTTGATCCCAAAGTTGACTAAAAGCTTCTGATTGGGAGAAATCAGTCGAAACAATAAGTTGCTCGTTCTGATTATTAATCAAATAAGTATCAGATTGAAGATATGCGCCTAACTCCCCTTGATCTTGTCCCGGATCGGCACAAGTTGCATCCACTAAAGCCTCAGGCTCATTACAACCATACTCCCAGTTTGACAATCTTTCCATTCTCATAGAAAGGTTCCCAGGTAATGTCCCAACATTCTTGATAATCCAGGTTTTACTTCCATGTAATACATCGGTAGAACCTAAATTTTCAACTTCAAAATGATCGCTTACTTCCCCTTGTCCTGGCTCTACAGACAAATCGAGCGTTCCCACAACAAATGTTCCTTTATTTGATTTCTCAACATCCCTGTACAGTGCTTGGGTGGCAGCAATACTAACTAAAGAAACAACAAAAATTAGTATTAACGAGCTAAGTGAGATGCTATTATCAAATTTTCGCATAATTTGTTACCTTTATCATTTCATAACTTGATGTAATGTGTCCATTACCAAGTTCCGCTAATAACCTGATTTTGAAGTAATTCTTCATCATAAAGCGGTGTTATCGCTGCATCTAAAGTACTCTTAACCAAAAAAGCAAAAGAGCATGAACTCTGTTGTAAAGAGCTATCACTTGAGTTAAGAGCTAATGAAAAAACTAAGTCATCAAAAGTATCTTCATCTAGCTGAGCAGAGTAAGAAAAATCTGCTAGTATTCCCTGATATATAATCTGCCAACTTTTCAACACAGTTAGCTCTAAATTAGAACATAGTGGACCTCCACTTATTTGGCTTGGCTGAACTAGGTATTCAAGCACAAAAGTTCCCTCATTCCTTATTCTAACTGACTCAACCTGAAATCCGGTTGGAACTAATCCTGAAATCTGAAATAGACCACTTTTAGGTTGCATGTTAGCTGAGTCTTGATTGTTAATATCTAGATTGGCTACAGTAAGAAAATTCCCAGCAACAAGCTCTTGGTCAGATAAATCAGCATCAGTTCTGTTGCTAAATACCAAAACAATTATGAGTAAAACGAAGGCACTGCGAATAAGCCAGTGTTTCATGAATTATAGCCATTTAATTATTACTCTTACTCTTTTTTGAGTCTTGATCTCTTAGAGCATCTATCGTCATCAATAAAGTAAGGGGCAGAAAAATCACGATTAAAATAACCACCGGTCTTTGGAGCCAGACCGCAAAGTAACCCAGATAACTAAGATTGGCATACCAAACTCCTTTAACTCTGCTTTCATGAATTAAATCTGGATCTGGATCCTCATTATTGTCTCCTTTTGTTCTAAAAAGTAGTTCTCCATTCTCTCTTACTTCCTCAATAATACGGTGTGTAACTAAGTGATCATCTTCATCTAAGAAAGTAATTACATAATCCTTTGATGGTTTCCAATCAGAGCGATCAATTACAATATCTCCTGTCATGATTGTTGGTTCCATTGATCCTGATTTAACGATGTAAGCCGAGTATGGTTTTGGCAGTGAAGAGCTTGCAAATAAAGTAACACCAAAAAGTAAAACCATAACTCCGCAGTAAAATCCCCAACCAATCATCGAAAATAGTTTCATGCATTCCTTTCGTAGATTTAAAGTTAAAAAGAGTGACGGGTTGAGTTTTTTTTCAGTGCCCGTCACTCTTAATTTCTTTTTACCCTTCTAGATTAAGTCGTCTTAAACTGGAAGTACTTGTACTAAATCGAATTGAATATCAAAGTCTAGGCTGTCACTTTGAATTTCATTGCCGTATGCAGATGGATCTGTTAGCCAATCCATCTTAACCTGAACACTTCCACCGGCTGGAATAGTAACTGCCGTACCAGCATTTGGGCTAGCATTCCATTGAGAGGCATACTGTCCCTCACTAGCTGTGGCCAAATCTGAGGTTACAACTGGTAAGAAGCCTGAACCTTGATCTAGTGAGACCAGTGTTGATACTGCTACACCTAATTCGCCTTCACCTAAACCTGGATCGGCACAAGTTGTGTCAACCAAAGCTTCTGGCTCATTGCAAGCATTATCATAGTTTCTAACTTGAAGCACACTGAAACTTAAATTACCTGGGACAGAACCAGTGTTATTTATAGTCCATGTTTTTGTACCGTTGACAACACCATCTACTCCAATATTGCTAACTACAATATTTTCGAAAGCGACACCATTTTCACCATCGACATTCATGTCGAGAGTACCGGCAGTAAATGTGCTGTCTTCTGTTCGCTCGGTGTCACTGAACAGTGCTGAAGTTGTCTGGTATACGACAGTACCAGTGAGCAACAGCAGAGGTACAATAATTAATAATTTTTTCTTCATAATAACATCCTTTCAAGATATTAATTATTACTTTTTATTTCACACATAAATAATACTCATATGTGCTTTATATTAATATTGAAGTATCACTGAGTATAGTGTCAACTATGATTAATAGGAACAGACCAATCTTTATTAGCGCTAACTTGATCTTAATATTGCAGATGAATTTAATATACTTGATATTACATGTATTAGGTATTTATATTTAATAATTAATTGCAATTTGTATTTTATTTAAAAGAGCTATATATAGATATATTTCTATACTATTTAGTTATAATTGTTTTATATTATTGATATCTTTTTTATACAATTTTGTTGCTTAATAACTATTAATAAAAGGTCTATTTAAAATATATTTTTAATCCAAATATAGAGCTAAATACACATTTGAAATGTAACTGCAACATATTAAATGTTACAGTGTAAATAAAAGTTGAGTAAATGGAGCAAGTTTTTTGATCTGTAATTCTCAATAATAAACTTATCTTTTATTATTTATCTCACTTATATAAAGTTTTCGATATTTTTCTATCACAGCTTCAATTGAAAAAAATTTAATTATGTGATCTCTAGCTCCAATTACAAGTTCTTTTCTAAGTGGTTCATTATTGTGCAATTCTAAGATTCCATCCCCCAAATCTTCGTCTTCCTGAAATAATAAACCGGTTTTTTTGTCAATAATTAATTTCCCAAAACCACTTACTCCCTCACGAACTAATATTGGCAAACCACTAGACATTGCTTCCAATGCCACATTTGAAAAACCTTCACGAATACTTGGTAAAAGAAATGCATCCGACATTTGAAGCAACTCTTTTATGGTTTCAGATGGTTCAGTACCAGTAAAAATTATTCCATCCTCATCAGTCTTCCACCTAGTAGCAGATTGATAAAGTTGACTGACTAGAGAATCCGGACTAGTTTCTTCTGGTCTAAATCCACCAACTAAAAGCAAATGAGCATTCTGTCCCTTCATGCTTTTTTTCCATTGTTCAATTAGTAAATCAATTTTTTTAACTGGATCTGTGAGTCTAGCTATAGACATATATATTTTGGCTTCAGGATCAAGCTCTGGAAATAATTTTGTCCTTAATTTTTGTTTTATCTCAGTATTGACAGGTTTAAAAAATTCAGTATCAACACCATTCTCAACTTCGAATATTTTTTCAGGTGATACGCCAAGCTCAATTAATTCTGCAGTCATTTCTGGAGATTGAGATATAAACTTAGATATAGGTGCAATATAGTTTTGAAAAGCTTCCCTATATTTGTGACTTAGTTCTTGCAATCTAGATACAAGTGTAACTCTTTGAATAATTGGACCCTCCCAAAACTTAAGTATCTCAGCATAAATTTCTGGGTGATAAAGCATCACATAGCTATCACTTAAATGCAAGATTTGATCAGGAGCATTGATCGCTTCTAATTCATCTAGCAGCTTTGTTCTTTCTGGATCAGCAATGATTGGAACTTCTAATGGGCTTTCTTCAAGTTGTCTATTTGCAACATAAAGCTGGGGCTTGAAACTTCTATCAAATTTCTCTTGAGTTGTCTGGATTAATCGCTCAAGATGACGTTCTGCTCCACCACCGGTATAACCATCAAAATGTGGAAACCTTTGAATGACATAAAATACCTTTACGGGTTTAGATGAATATATTTCTTTTTGAACTGGTTTCAATATGTCATGATTCATAATTCTATAATATCAGGCTGTTGACCAGTGCGGAGGGAGGGGGATTTACGATTCACTCACTTTGTTCGCTCACATGCACTAGGCGGGTTCTTCGCTTCCGCTCATCACTCGCCGTCGCGAACCATTGATTCTCACCAGCAATCTCACATTCCGCATAAAAAAATACCCTATCGGGTATTTTCCTATGCGGAGAGCATGGGATGAGATTGGAACTTTTTTCTCTCGATAAACCTAAGCCTATATATTTATATCTTCAAATTAATTATTTCTTGTAATTTCTTATGCAAAATTGGCGAACCAGCACAAATAGTAAAATTTTCTTGACTTCTTGCAGTTGGATTAGAGTAATCCATTCCTTTTCCCCAAAAATCTGTGACAACTCCACCAGCCTCTTCAATAATTGGTTGTAAAGCAACATTGTCCCAAATCTTAGTGGTTCTATTCAAAAAAGCACCGTACTTGCCATTGCAAACTTGAGCCATGTCAAAAGCACTATTTGTTGTCCTTAAGTTTCTAATATTTAAAATTATTTTACCTAAAAGCTCAGTTTCTTTTATTGTAATTTCAGGATCTTCTTGATGCCCGTCAATCCCGTATGCTACTAGAGATGAAAGTAAATTATTTTCTTTTGAAACATTTATTTCTTTATTGTTACAAAAGGCACCTTTACTTTTTTCAGCAAGATACAACTCATTAAAAGATGGAAGTGATATTCCTCCAGCAATTGCTTTATTGCCTTTTAACAAACCCATCATAATCCCATATGTTGGTAATCCATTTGCAAAATTACTAGTACCATCAATAGGATCTACAACCCATGTATATTCGCTTTGGTTATCTATAACACCGGCTTCTTCATCAATAATATTATGGTCTAAAAAGTTTTCCTGTATTTGATTAACAATATATTTTCCAACAGCTAAGTCTGTTTCTGTTAGTACTTGATTATTATCTTCTGTTTTAACAGAAATCGAAGAAACTTTTCCAAAATTATCATTAGCTATTTGAGAAGCTAAATTAAGAGTATTTTCTATAAATCTTAAAAAATCATTATCCATGCTTATCCTTATTTAGGTTCTAAATTCTCTACACCTATCTGATTTTAACACATTTCTAATCTGGAGTTCTTACATGCGAGGAGCATGGGATGAGATTGAAACTTTTTTCTCTCAATAAGCTCAAGCCTATATATTTTTAACTTTATTTTTAAATATTCAAGAAATTAGGAACTGCTATACTATTTGTATGGAATCTAATGCTCCAAAAGATTATATTTGTCCAATTTGTCTAAGTAACAAGGGTGTGGAGAACTCAGATACATTGTTAAAACAGGATGATCTAGTATTTAAAGATAGCGTGGTAAGTGTTTGGATTAATTCTTTTTGGATAAAAGGAAGCGAAGGTCATGTAATTATTGTCCCAAATAAACATTTTGAAAATATTTATGATCTATCTAGTGGAGTTGGACATAGACTATTTGATCTTTCTAAAAGAATGAGCATCGCACTCAAAGAAGTTTATAAATGTGATGGAATAACTTTGCGACAAAATAATGAGCCTGCTGGAGATCAACACGCATTTCATTATCATTTGCATGTTTTTCCTCGTTATAAAGATGATGATTTTAATAAGGAATTAACAAAAAAGAGTTTTCTTTCAGATCCTGATGATAGAAAAAGATATGCAAAAAAATTGACTACATATCTAAAAGCAGAAAATATAAACGAATAAAAAGACTGAGAAATTTTTAAAAATGGCGGGGAGCGTGGGATGAAATTGGAACTTTACTTAGTAGGGAAAAAGATGGCTATTAAGTCTTTTTTTGATTATTAGAATTTTATTCTTTACTTCTTATTTTAATTGCTTCATTAATTATTGCCTCTATGTTTTTTGCAATCCAAGCATATTTTTCTTTACTATTTGATCCTGATGGATTGTAACACTTTACAATGCTAGATAATTTTTTAGTTTTATCATAAGTTATGTAATCAAAAGGGTTATTCCCTTTATTAGATATATAACCTTTACTATTTTTTATACCATGTATATATATTCCTGCAACAGCTTTGCCAGAGTTCCATCCCTCAATAATTTCATGATTAATCCATTTTCTGTCAGCAGTATTTTCACCAACCAAAACCAATACACAAGACCTTCCTGTCATTTGTTCTTTAATCCATTTTTTTATTTTATCATCACCACCGCCAGTGATTGTTTCCCAATCGTTATCAGAAGCTGGCTTATTATCTTCAATACTCCCAATATTTCTAATTTGTGCAACGCGCCAATTATCTGGTTTATAGTGAAAACTGTAAAATACTTTTTTTGCCATATTTTCCTTAATTAATTTTAATAATTATCTCTATTAATTGAAGATTTAAAATCTGCACTATGATAATGGTTGCGATTGCCAACGAACCATAAAATATTAATAGGGTTTGAGAAAATATTGAAGATATCCAAGTATTTTTTTTGGAATAAAATTTCTCATATTTCATTTCAAAATCAATGTCTTTTTCTTTTTTCACTCTTACACTATCATACAAAGCTCTGTAGCATCTTTCTCTAGAAAGATAAAATCCATCAATGATCCAAAATGTGATTAGTATCACAAATGCAAATAAAATAAAAACTCCGTTATTTTCTTTGGCTATGAATGTAAATAATGCGATAACTAATGTTACCGCCCATCCCTTAAGGATAAACAAGTTACCACCCATTCTACTAATTGTGTTTTGGATAAATTCTAAGTGTTTTAATTTGGCATTCATTAAAGCATATTTATATCATAAGATAACAGAATATGTCAATAAGGTTTAATATTAAACCTTTAAATCCAAACCCTAACATTTTTAGCTATTGGATCAAGATTTTGTTCTTGAATTATTTTTTCTTTTATACTAAATCTTGGTCGTTTACCAACCCTCTGAAATTCTACAAATGATTTTTCTTTATTAACCATTGTTTTCTTTATTAAATCATTTGGAATTAAATAAACATCAAAAGAGCCATCTAATTCTCCATTATTATAAAAATCTAAGAAATACAAGTCGTCCCATTTTGATTTTGGTCCAAATGAAGTCATATCCTTTTTTACACTGCATGCTTTAACTTGTTCAGCACGATTTGTTTTTACATTAAAAGTATCAAATGATGCTGATTTTCCACCTCTCACAACACTTACAAATCTTTTAGAATCAGAAAAAAGGCAAAAGGCTACTTCAGTTATTCCTTCAGGGATATTTACTCCTCTTGCTCCAAACTTTTTCATACCATTCGTTAGTGTCTTCCAGTAATCAAACAAAACTTTCCATTGTTTTCTATCTTCTGCTTCATAACTTGTGAGTTTTAATTCACAATCAATTCCATAAAGTTTTGTTGGGTATGTATTTATTATCATAAAATCAGTGTACACATACTTAATCAAGAAGTGAATGATTAAGTGTAAGGTTAATGCAAGTATTTAGTTTTAGGATAGATTTACTGGCTGCTTTTTTGGTTAACACATTATATTATGTTCAAGTAAAGACAGGAAAAATATGAAGACTTACACAACTATTGATTTGTTCGCAGGAATGGGTGGAATTAGAATTGGCTTTGAAGAATTTGGATTCAGAACAATTTTTGCTAATGACTATGATCCTTATTGCGAACCTACATATAATGCAAATTCTAAAAATGTAAAACTTAGAGTTGGTGATATTACTGATATTCCATTAAATGAAATTCCATCGTTTGATTTCATGTTCGCAGGTTTTCCATGTCAGCCTTTTTCAGTTGCGGGATATAGACAAGGATTTAATGATGAAAAAGGAAGGGGAAATTTATTTTTTCATATGGCACATATTTTAGAAGTCAAAAAACCAATAGGATTTATGCTAGAAAATGTGAAAAATTTAGAAAACCATGATAAGGGAAATACATTTAAAATCATAAAAGAAACTCTGGAGTCCAAAGAGTTGGGTTACACCATCAAGGCTGAAGTTTTAAATACTATGAACTATGGTAACCTGCCTCAAAATCGTGAAAGAATTTATATCGTGGGTTTTAAAGATAAAAAATTAACAGACAAATTTCAATTTCCTGATCCAATTAAACTAACTACTAAAATTTCTGATTTACTTGATAAGAATGTACCTGAAAAATATCATTATAATAATAAAAATTTGTTTCCAAGAATTAAAGCTGACATAAATAGAGAAGATAGAGTTTATCAGTGGAGACGTCAATATGTTAGAGAAAATAAAAGTGGTGTTTGTCCAACTTTAACAGCAAACATGGGAACTGGTGGACACAATGTTCCACTTATTAAACAAGGTAATATTATTAGAAAATTAACACCTAGAGAGTGTGCTAGATTCCAAGGATATGATAACTCTTATATTTTACCCGAAGAACTTTCAGATGCCAGAAAATATAAACAAGTCGGCAACTCTGTTTCAATTCCAGTCATTAAAAGAATTGCTCAAAACATGAGAGATGTTTTAGATTTAATTTAATATTAAATCTCTCTTTCTGCCAATCACATCCGAGCGTAGCTCGTGTGTGATTCTTCCTTTCCTGGTGCCCCGCAGGGGCTTGGAGTGGAGGCAGGCGCGGAGCAGCCGGATACCTCCACGAATCGGATTCCCTTCCCTGTGGTTTACCACTAGCCTTATTGTTAAAGATAACCTTTGGAATGCTCTATTTTGATCCTTTAATTTTTAAGAATTTAATATATATTGTTTTTAACTAGACGTGCAAACGTTAGAGCTGTTTTTAAGAGCGAAATCCATAGCTAAATGCTATGAAAATACTATCAGATCAATGCAGCCACAAAAGTGGCGTTGAATCTGTTGCCTTAAAAAATAAACAAAATTCTTCTAATCAAAAAAAACCGCAACAAATACAATCCCAAAAAGATTTTGAAATAGAACGTTCCCTATATTACTTGGGTCGTGCTCTCTATCGCCATTCACTCCTTAAACAAGAAAGGTGTGAATAATGTCATTTGAGAATGATGTTAAAAATATTCTTGGCTTAACACCTTTAGGTGATGCCAATACTTCCCCTAGTGTGCGTCAGCACACTACTAGACTTGATAATACCGTCAAACTACGACGAAGAATATCAGCTAATATTCATGTTCCAAAGCCATTCGCAACGAATCTAAAAATTATTATTTCAGGAGATTTTGTTGAAAAATATATTTATCAAGATCCGATTGTTGTAAATCTTCCACATAGAAACTTAAATAATTTTGGTTCAGAAAAAGATAGAAGTGAAGAATACTCAAAAAGAACTGGTACTAGAAGATCTTTTAAAGTAAAAAGAATCATCCATACTAATTTTAAAAATCATTTTAAATTTATTACCTTAACATTAAGAGATACTGATAAAGCTAATGTTAAAAATGTTGATTATTGGACTAAATATTTAGAAAAATTTTTAAGAAGGCTTAAATATAAATTTCCCAACATAAAATATGTTTGGGTTATTGAGTTCCAAGATAAAAAGAAACGCGGAGCTGTTCATTTTCATCTAGTTTGTAATTTACCATTTGCACCTAAAAAAATGCTTGAAAACTGGTGGGGAGCTGGTTGGGTTAAAATCAATAGAAGAACACTTGATAGAGCTTCTGGCTATATGGCTAAATATTTAGCAAAAAGCGTTGACGATCCAAGACTTAAGAGTAAAAGAGCATATTCTAGTTCTAGAAATTTAAAGCAACCTGTTACTTTATATGGATATGATGCCGAAAAGATTATTCCCAAATTAGATGAAATTAAACCAAGTTATAAAAAAAAATATGAAACAAAAAGAAATGGGGATTGCGAATACAGTGTGTATAATACATTAAATTCCCCTGCCCCTAAGGACTCATCATGAAACATTTTATTTATTGTAGAAAATCATCTGAAGAAGATTCTAGACAAACTCAGTCTCTTGGTACTCAACAACGACTTTTATTAGATCTTGCTAGTAGTTTGAAATTAGAAGTTGTTGATATTATCAAAGAATCAAAAAGTGCTAAAACAGATCAAAATAGGCCTTTGTTTTATAACATGTTGGACAGAATCAAGAATGGAGAGGCTGATTCGATTTTGGTGGTTCACACTGACAGACTAGCTAGAAATTTAATTGATGCTGGTTTCATAATTAAGATGATTGAGTTAGGATCACTCAAAGAAGTTCGTACTCTCACTAATATTTTTGATAATCCTCAGTCGCTTATGTACATGGGTTTTGATTTTGTTTTTGCCTCACAATTTTCAAGAGATTTGTCTGTCAAAGTTAAAGCAGGTAATGAGAGCAAGTTACTAAGTGGAGAGTATCCAAGTTATGCTCCAATTGGGTACATAAACATTCAACCGGGAAAAGGAATTGAGCCAGATCCAATTAGAGCCCCATTTATTAAAAGAGCATTTGAATTATTTGCAGGTGGAGAGTATTCAGTTAAAACTCTAGCTAAGAAATTATTTATTGAAGGATATAGATCAAGAAGTGGTAAAAAGGTTGGCACTTCTAGTTTGCATAGGCAATTAATAAATCCTGAATATTACGGAGTGATTAATCGAAAAGGTCAGCTTTACGCAGGTAATCATCAACCTTTAATTTCTAAAGATTTATTTGATAAAGTTCAAGAAAGATTTGAAAATAAAAGCAGACCTAAAAAACAAAAACTTAATTTTGTTTTTAGAGATTTCTTAAACTGTGCTGAATGTGGTTGTAAGGTAACTGCTGGAATTGCTAAAGGAAAATATATCTATTATCGTTGCACAAACGGAAAAGGAAAGTGCTCTCAACACACAACATATTGGAATAAAAAACATATTTCAGACCTGTTTCAAGACTTCTTTGGAGGTTTTACACTAGATCCAGAAAGAGCAAATAAATCATTTGATTTGTATAAAAAATCTTTGTTAAAAGAAGATAGTTATAAAAAAGATAACAATAATACAATTAAACAACAGGTTGTTAATCTAAAAAGAAAATTAACAAGACTTGAGAATATTTATATTGATGAACAAATTTCTTATGATCGTTATAACGAAAGAAAGATTGAGTTTGAAAATGAACTTGCCCAACTTTCAGTTCTTCTTAAACAAAAAAATAATGTAGGGACTCTTGAAACTTTGGAACTCGTTGAAGAGATAAAAAATAACGCTATACAGCTATCAAAAGTTTTTGAAGATGGTGATGATGAAGTAAAAAGAGATTTACTAAAATCTGTACTTTGGAACTGTGAATTTAAAAATGGAAAAATCACAAATACCAGACTAACAAAGTTATGGAAGCCACTTGAAAATCTTAATGATTCTCACGATTTAAAAAAATGGCGGAGGGAGGGGGATTCGAACCCCCGTGGGTAAAATACCCCCAAGCTTTTCGAGAGCTGGCCGTTAAACCACTCCGACATCCCTCCTCTTTTATTGAATCAAATTATTCTTTTCTCCCCACCAAAAAAAACTAATCTTTAGGCTTCAAAAAAAGACAAACTAAATATCAATAATATTCCGACAAAAAACAAGACTAAATGCTCTACCTTTTGCTTCTTATCCATATCATCATGATGTAGTTCAGGAATTAAATCAGATAGTGCAATGTATAAAAACATTCCAGCCGAAAAAGCAACTGTATACGGAATTAACCATTCCACTGAAGACATGAAAAAATATGCCAACAAGGCACCTAGAATTGAGAACATTGCCGATAGCAAATTAAGAAATAAAGCAGTTTTCTTTTTTACTCCAGCACCAACCATAATAGAAAAATCAGCAATCTCTTGAGGAATCTCATGAGCTGCCACCGCTAGAGCAGTAAAAAATCCAAGTCTAGGATCCACTAAAAACGTCCCAGCAATTAAAATACCATCCATGAAATTATGGAAGCTATCACCAATTGTAATTAAATATGCCGAAGGTTTTGGCCCACAGCAATCATCTTCGTGGTGATGATGCCATAAGACTAATCTTTCTAAAACAAAAAAGAATACAATTGCCAAAAAAACTGTATTAAACATATTTTTTGGATCTAAGCTCTCAATTGCCTCTGGTGCCAAATGAAGTAAGGCTGTTGACAATAAAACCCCTGACGAGAAAGCAGTTAACTTTAATGTGAAATTTTTTGTCCATGTTTTTTTTAATGATAAAAAAAATGATCCTGCCAGAGAAAAGACACTACTCACAAATGTTAAAATAAGAATTTGAAAAAGCATAAATATATTATATCTTGATTAGATAACAACGTAAACTTGTGCCCGTTTTGGAACGGTCTCTTGTGCACCCAGTGTGATTCGAACACACGACCTTCTATTCCGCAAACAGATGCTCTATCCACTAAGCTATGGGTGCAAAATGGCAATCTTTCCTAGTTATGGATATTATACCAGAGAAAATTATGAATCAAGATCGAGTGGAACTTTTTTCTTAAGCCATTCTGCAAATTTCTCAGTTGAGGTCAATGTAGGCTTTTGTTGCAATAAAACTTCGGAAATAATCTCAGTTAATAACTCTTCACTTGTTTTGCCAAGTAATAAAGCCAATCTATGTGGGAACCTTCCAATTTCTACATGAAGAATCTTCTCGTCGTGTTTTTCATCAAACCAAAATCTACCAAGCTCTTCCCAATAATATAGATTATCTTCAGATCTAATTCCATAAGTTGTAATCTTGTTTCTAATTGCATGAGGTGGAATTGTTGACATTACATATCCTAAAAATACAACTGCGATAACTACAGCAATAGTTAAAACTTGACCAGCAAAAAACAAAATTAGTGAAAGAAGAATTGCTATTGTAAGTACTGTGGTGTGATATTGACGATTTCGCTTCTTGAAAGGTCTGCTAGGAGCATCCCACTCAAGAATGGTTTCTTCAGGACGAGGCTTTGGAATATCTTGAAAATAATCAGCGTACTGAGATTCTTCATTTGAGTTGGGCATCATATATAACTCAAGTGTACACTAAAAAAAACAAGACAAAAAGTGATAATTGAATGGTATAATAATCTCTCTTGAGATAAAGGTGGAGAGCTGGCAGAGTGGTCAATCGCAACGGTCTTGAAAACCGTGACCTTTATGGTCCCGTGGGTTCGAATCCCTCGCTCTCCGCTCTGATCAATCATATCGCTTTAGCGATATTGATTGAGTAGAATGGATCAGTAGAGAGATTATCTCAAAGAGATTTTCCTGCCGGCAAGCGAACTGAATGTGAGCCTGCCTAATGTCCGAAGGACCTCGCTCTCCGCATATTAAATAACGAAAGAAATTAATACTAAAAATGATAGATATCTTTAACTGGCTAGACACTAATAAAAATACCAAGAATGGAAAACTTCTAAATCAGTTGCTTCCTATTGTAATTTGCACAGTATTTTATATTTTCTTCGTCTGGTCGTCACATTATTTTATTGCTGAAATAATTAACCCTACTCTAGTTGAAAAAATCTCCCCAGAGTTTCACTGGACCGATGTTTTAGTTGGTTTTTTCCTCTACTTTGTTACTGCAATTGATTATGCACTAATTGTTGGAAGAATGCAGAACTCTAACCCTGGTTCAAGAGCCAGAGTGATAATGAATATTGCAACTGTGATGGGCTGTTATGTTGGGGTAACACTGGTTTTGTTTCTATGGGGTTTTGCAAAAGAGATAACTTGGCTAATCATTCCAATATTAATTTTCGCCGGCAGTGTTATGATTAAACTTGCCTTTGAAGGTATTGATTACTTCAAAGATTCCAAAAAAATTCCAAAGTTTTTCTCCAAAGCAACAATAATAGTAGTAGATGCCCTTCACTATTTAACCAGAGCTTTTACTTTTTGGATGCCAGAAATTTCAAAGCCTTCTGTAAAACCAATGAAAACAGTCGATCTTATAAAATGGTCATTTCTGCTTCCTTTTATTATTGGCCTAGATGACTTAATCGGCTACATGGGAGCAATGACTATTTATAATGTATTTGGATTATTGATCGGTATATATTTTGCAGACGTATTTATAGACATTCTCATATTTGTTTCACCAAAATTCACAAAAAAAGTTGTCGAGAGCGCAATACTTTCAATTATTGCCACCTTTGCTTTTCTTTTCTTGGCCTATAAATCTTTTTCGGAAGCATTGGGATTAGTTCATGAAAAATTCTTAGTTTCAAAAGAAAGTATATTTATTGACATCTTAATTTTTTTCTTGGTAGTCATCTTATTTGATGTGATTGCAGCAAAACTGCAAAATAGAAAAACTTTCATTTCTCACACAATTAATTTAAGAAAATAAATAAGTTATAATCACCCCTCATGTCCAATCAAAATACGATTATTAGATTCGAAAAAGTTTCATTTTCTTTTTCACATGATAAGCCAATTTTAGATGAGGTTAGTTTTTCTGTGCGTAGTGGCATGAAAGTTGCTCTGATGGGTCAAAATGGTGCCGGTAAAAGCACTCTACTAAAACTACTAACCGGTGCAGTAAAACCTAGTTTGGGAGAAATTTCTGTTGATAAAAGTCTTACTGTGGCAACTGCCTATCAGGTTATTCCTCCTGCTGAAAGGTCTCTAGCTCTACTAAGTTATTTCAAGAAATACTGCCCTTTAGCTGATCATGAAGTGAAAAAACAAATAGCCTCTGTCTTAAATGCAGTTAATCTTCAAGCAGATGAAGATCAAATAATTAGTGATTTTTCTGGCGGACAACAAGCGAGATTACTATTGGCAGCTGCCCTCATTCAGAATCCAGACTTACTACTTCTTGATGAGCCCACCAATAATCTTGATGCTGCTGGCATCTGGCACTTAACCGAATTCCTTATGAATTATCCCAAGAGTGTCATTGTGATTTCTCATGATGCTGAGTTTCTGAATACATTTACTAAAGGCGTTTTATACTTGGACAGCTTTACTAGAAAAATTGAACAATATGCTGGAGACTACCATGATGTTGTTGAAGAAATTTCAGCTAGAATCGAAAAAGAAAATCGCTTGAATGCTCAAAAAGCCAGGGGTATTCAAGAAAATAAAGACAAAGCTAACTTCTTTGCTCATAAGGGTGGCAAAATGAGAAAAGTTGCTAAGAAAATGAGAGAAAAAGTTGAGTTATATGAAAGTGAAAAAGTTGAGGTTCGCAGAGAAGATAAAACAATTCGCTCATTTAAAATTCCAGTTCAATCTGATTTTCCAAACGACCTAATGAAAATAACTTCATTTGAAATCATTATGGATGGCAAAAAAGTTACTAAACCGGCAGATATTATTTTAATGAAAGGCAGACACCTACAAATTATTGGCCCTAATGGTATTGGAAAAAGTACTTTGATTGAATCAATGGCCAAAGGCATTCAACCAGGACTTAAAATTCCTCAAGATCTTAGAGTTGGCTACTATCGTCAAGATTTTTCTACCCTAAACTTTGAAGACACTGTTCATGAGTCCCTAACTCAAGCCCTACTTAAATCTGGAGAAAATAAAGGTGAAGAGTATTTACGTTCTGTGGCGTCTGGATTTTTGCTTGATTCCAAGATAATAAAATCAAAGATAGGTAGTTTGTCAGAAGGACAAAAGGGTTTAGTAGCTTTTGCTCAATTAGTTTTATTGAAGCCAGGACTACTTATCCTCGATGAGCCTACAAACCACATTAACTTTCGTCACTTACCAATAATTGCAAAAGCTCTTAATGAGTATGAAGGAGCCATGATTCTTGTTTCTCACGTTGATGAGTTTGTGTGGCAAATTCAAATTGACGATGTTTTAGATCTGGAAAGATAATTGTAAGGTTTTTCTACATAATATAGCTCTCTAATCAAATTGATTTAATTTGATATATCTTATAATTTATAATATAATGCAGTACTTTATTTTGCCTATAACAAGGTAAGAGGGATAATTTATTGAATACAGAAAAATAAATAATGAGAAGAATTGAAGCCCCTAAAATAAAAGGGTTTAGCTTACCTGAATTGCAAATAAATAGACTTGCACGCAATCTAGGAGTAGAACTTGAACAACCTATCAGAGTAAAAAAGGATAAGGTTTTTATTTTACAAAATATTTTTAGATTTAAAGAACATTTGGGCCTAAATGATAACTATCCCGTAGATATTCATCTGGAATCAGGCAGAGAAATCATTGCAGCAAAAAGAAAAGAGATTCTTGAGACAATTGATAGAGAGTTGTTGGGTGGAAACTTTATTCACATCAGAATCATAGATAAAAATCAACGTGGCTCTGATAATCCGGTATCTATCCTAGCCAGAAACTCTGGAAGAAAATCTGGAGAGGCTTATCGAAGAGAAGAAGAAGATGACTTGGAAGGAAAACTGGCATTGGAAAACGGAGAGCTAGTTGGTTTTGATATCGAGGGCGAAGTTGTCGAGTTGGTAGCTGGCATGCATGTTGATATATTCTCTCAACCGGTTTCTGCCAAAGCAAAAATATCAGATCTTGATAATAAAATAGAATATCAACCAAAAAGACAACATCAGAAAAATAAACTTCTACAAAGAAGATCGCCTCATCTTGTCCATCAAAAAGAAATGCGTCTTCCTAAAAAAGAGTCTGGTAAAACAATTCGTTTGGGAGGAGGATTTAGGATGGAGTTTGAGGATATAGAAAATAAACACAATCCCCCACTTTTCATATTTAAAGCAGTTGTGATGTTTGATGATAATAGTCCAAGACGCACTGCCCTGAATCTTAAAAAAGAACAGTCAATTCCTAGAAAAGAAATCTCTATTGCCTTAGAGTATGACGAAAAAGAACAAAAGTTTTTATTTCCCAAAAGTCAGATGGATGAAAATGAAAAGTCATTAGAGGAAATAATTAAAAATGGCAAAGCAATTGATATTGGGATGTTTATTCTAAAAAGAATGGTAGAAGAAGACGGTGCAGCTATTGCAAGATGGCTAGAAGCATCCCTTTTTATCATTCCAGAAGAAGGAGTTCACTCTATTGAAGGAGTTTTCTCAATTAAGAGAAACAATGGAGGCTTTGAACATATGGGTCCAAAAATCATTAGTTTTGATGGAATTGAAACTGAGTTTGACTGGCTTAACTTAATGAGTAAAAGAGATGGCAATAAACACGAAATTGTAGACTCTCCATATAGACGTTTCCGAAAATTACATCTCTCTAATGAGGCTGTGAAAGCAGGATTTATGGACAGAGCAATAGAGAATTTTTCTCCTTATGGAGATAAAAAACCTGAAAAAGAAGTTTTAGATGAATCAGAAATCGAACAAAGAAAAAGGCTTGCTGCTATTCAGTCGGAGTTTAGCAAACCTTTTGACCCCGAAGCCCTTGCTAAAAAAACTCCAACTCATCAAGAAAGTGGAAAAGTAGAAGAAACTCCGAAGAGTAAAGCTGGAGGTGACTCAAAAGACTCTGAACTTATTGAAACAATCAAAGTACAACTACTAAAAGAATCGAGGATGTTGAGTGAGTATCAAAATAAAGTAGCTGCAGCAGTTAATAACTTACTAGAAAATGCTCCAATAATTGATGATGAAATAAAAGAGATTATTAAAGAACATATTAAGTTATGGTATGCATCTACTTTTTCAAATGAAAGATCTGGACCTAGATTGTTAGGAGGACTTTTAAAAACAATTTATCGCGGCAATCCAACGGAGCAAAATAAATCATGGGAGTTAATACATCAAGATTCTAAGGAGGAAGATTTATTAGAAATAAGCAATGTTCAATGCAATGCTTGGCATTATAAAATGAATGAAAATGATTTTTTCCTTATTTCTGTCGATGGTTTTACCTTAGGTTTCTGGATTCAAAATGGAGTGTTGATTAAAATAAATGACATAAAAATTTTGAAAGAAAAGTCTGCCGAACTAAGTCAGCTGCTTGAAACCCCTATTGTTGATGCTATGTTTGGCTATATTCGTGAAGGTGATTAGGCAATTTTGTGAACAGATTTCTGGCCAAAAAATTACTGGAGCACCTTCTTAACAAGTCCACAAACACTCCCCCACATAACAGCTATATCGGACGATATTTGTAAGACTGGAAGCCAATACTTTCCACTTGCTGCATAGCGATAATTTTTATAAATTGACCACAAAATATATAATACTATTATTACTGGAACTAGACCAAACAGAATCCAAATATTGCCTGCGATTTTGAGCTGAAATACTCCCCATAGGAATACCGAAAATCCTAATGCATATCTCAAAAAGATTAATAAAACCTTTGAACGAATAATACCCGCATAAACATCTCCGCGAGCAAATCTAAAAATCATCTTATTAAAGCTCTTAAGGGTTGAAGGAGGCATCCAGTTTACTATCGCTTTCTTTGCAAAACCAATATCAACCCCCATAGATTGTAGTTTCTTTGCAAAATCATAATCTTCATTGTCGCTTAGATTTTCATTGAAGCCACCAGCTTGCTTCCAAATATTTTTGCTAAATAAAACTGAACGGGTGGCTGGCAAAAAATTATTTTCATCCACTCTATCGGGCATTACTAAAACATAAGGAATAACTGCTTCTTCAAATGAAGTTTTTGGATTTGCTGAATAATATCCTGCCACAACCTCTATTTTTATCTTAGTTTGTTTCTCAGCCAACTCCTTCAACCAGTTCCTATCAAGCATGCATCCTGCATCGGTTACAGCGATCCAAGAATTTTCAGCCTTCTCAATAGCGTAGTTTCGCCCAACACTTCTATTACCCTTCTTAATAAAAACTCTAGCTTTGATATTTACGGAGCTTAAAAGCTTGGTTTCGAATTTCTTAATGAGCATCACAGTTCTGTCAATAGAACCCCCATCAACAATAATAACTTCATCAGGAACAACGCTTTGTTCTCTTATACTTTTCAATAAGGGAATAATTGTTTGTTCTTCGTTTAAGGTGGTAATAACTAGTGAGATTTTTTTCATAACATTTTGGCATGAAAATTACAGATAGAATCTACAAGTATCTCATTGTATATTTTTCCAATAATTTCAATTGAATACTTTTCTTTAAAATCAATCTTGGCTTGTTTAGATAATTCATTTCTTAATTTTTCTGAACTTAATAATTTAATGATTTTTTTAGCCAGATCATCGGTATCATGGCTTTTAGCCAAAAGACCATTTTCTTCGTCATTTATAATTTCTGGCACCGGACCATTGTTAAATGCAACCAAAGGTTTTCCTAAACTCAGAGCTTCAATTAAGACCAAACCAAAGCCTTCTAAAGGCCAAACAGAAGGAAACACAACTACCTGAGCTTTTTTTAATTCATTCATTGAATCTTTGACATGTCCAACCAATTCCACGCTTTTTTCTAGGTTATTAAATTTTATTTCTGCGGCAATTTTTTCTTTGAAGTCACCCTCTCCGACAATTACGAGTCTTGCTTTTGGAACTTTTTTCACCACTTTAGAAAAAGCTTTTACCAATAAGTCCTGTCCCTTTCCAGGCTCCATCCTAGATACACAAACTACTAAATTTTTAGTTGGTTTGTGCTCGTTAATTTTCAAATTTCTTCCGCAAGCAACAACTCTTAATTTTGCCAAAGAAATTCTTGCTTCAGAGGTTAAGTTATTTTTTGAATTATTGCTAGAAGTGACTACTCTTTCCGGCATTGATTTCACCAAAAAATATAGAGCTTTAGGCAAATTTAGAAACTTTTCAAAAATACTGTTCATTGGACCAAACTCAATCCAGACACTTGGCTTCCTCATTATTTTAGCCAGAGGACTAAAAAGAATCTTTTCAATAAAACCAGATAACAAGAATACATCAGTATTGTTTTCAATCTTAATAATCTTCCAATACTCAAATAAGAGAATTGGCCACAAGACAAAACCTTTGACCAAGCCTTTCCAATCACCAATTACATCAACAACAGTATTAATTTTTTTAACTTGAATTTTACTTTTCGTTAACATTTGATTGAATCTATTGTTGTTGGTGTACACTATTACTTTCCAGCCCATCCTGGAAAGATTCTCCAATAGATCTCTCATAAAGACCTCTGCTCCTCCCATGCCCAAAGTTTGATTTACATAAACTAACTTCTTCATTTTAAAACTTCTTTTTTCTTTTTGAAAAGTTACTAAAAAGTTTGTTTGAACTTTATCAAAATTTTGCAAAACAAGGTCGTGCTTCAACATTAGAGCAACCAACATTTGCTTAGTGAAACCAACCTTATGAGCTCCAAAAACTCCAGTTTCAAAAGTTGTGCCATAAATAAACTCATTTCTAGTTTCATGATCATTATTAAATCTTTCAAAGATGTCATCTAAGTTTGGTACTCGAACTTCTAAAACACCACCGGTTTTTAAAACACTAGATATACTGGAAATGACTTTATCCAATTCTTCGAGAGTAAAATGCTCTAAAATATCATGAGCTAAAATGTAGTCAGCGTAGTTTTTTTTAAAAGGTAATGGTTTGTGAATGTCATGTAAAACATCGGGCTTGAACTTAGAAAAAACATCTACATTAATCCAACCCTCTCTTTTGTCATTGCCACAACCAAGATTTATCTTAACTTTTTCACTTTTATTTTTATTCATCATTGTCATGTGTTTTTATTATATAGCACATACTTTATATCATTTATTGATCGTATTAAGTTTTGTTGTATTATAAGTCTATTTATTTAAAAATGAACAATTAATATTTTTAATTTCAGTAAAGAAGATTTGTCTGTTTCCTTGGAAAACTTCAGTTCAGTCTACCTTACTCCACAGCTTCAAATATAAATCAAGAACATTTTCCCATGTCTGTTTTCTAGCAAACTCCTTTGCATCTAACCCCAACTTCTTCTTTGATTTTGGTGAATCAAGCAAAAAAGTAATTTTCTTAATCATGGATTCTACTGTATTTGCCAATAATAAATATTGACTTCCTGGAAAAGTTTCCAGGTATGCTTTTTTTAAGTTATTTGAATAAAAAGCGCAAATATTATTTTCAAGCAATAACGCTTCCAAAATCGATAGGTAAGAAGAAGAAAATACTAAATCTCTATTAACTAAATACTTACTAATATTTTTTACAAAACCAGTAACTTCACCCAGCTTCTCACATTCTTCGCGATACTCACCATCTCCTACCCAAGCGATGTTTACCTTATGACCTCCTGCCTTCAAAATCTCAACTACTTCAATATATTTTTTTATATCGTTGTCCTTAGATAATCTACCTATAAATGTCAAGTTAATATCAGAATTTCCGCGCTTGTTGTTCGCAATTCTTGATCGTGTTAAGCGTTTTGGATTAATAGCTCCATAAGTAATAAAGTTTGGTTTATCAAAATAGAACTGCTGAATCCAGGCTCCAACATGGATTGAACCTTTTGATAGTTTTGAGTATAAATATCTTTGAAACTTGGCATTAAATCTAACTGGATATTCTGTTTCCCATCCATGAAATGTAATAAAAGTTTTTTTTCTAATTGATTTATAAATTGGAAGAATCCACCAAAAAACATCGTGAACATGAACTATATCTGCTTCTAAAAATAACTCTTTATGTTTTTTTATAAACTCCCAAGTTTGCTGCTTTCCAATGTTGTCAGGAATTCTGACAACTTGTACTCCATCGTAGTTTACTGAGTCAGATAATTTAAGATCGTGCTTTCGAGTAACTACAGTGACCTCATGTCCCAACTTCACTAGAAGAGAATTAATTTCTTTCAAGTGAATCTCTACTCCGCCTAAGTGCGGTGTGTAATATCTGGCTATATGAACAATTTTCATTTTAGTAAGCAATGTATTTGCAAGATTATTGAAGTTAAATACGAACTTGCTATATAGATTTTACTACAAAGCTAAGATTAAAGGGATTGAGTATGTTAAAGATATTTTTTAAAGTTCTTTTGATGGTTATACCTCTATTTTTCCTTACATTGAAAAACGCTCCCATTATCAAAGCTGAGACCATTTTATTTGAAGATGACTTTTCTGGAGGATTTGAAAAATGGGAGTCAGTTAGAAATAATTTTGATCTCTGGAGTATTGTTGACAATCAAGCCGATGTTTTTATTAATAAAAGTTCTACATTGGCAGAGTTAGTACCCAAAGATTTATATTGGAATCCTGAATGGAAAAACATTGTTTATGAACTAGATTACAACTACATTCAAGGAGCTGATAAAAATATTTCGTTTGGATTTAAAGATGTTTTAAATTGGTACGAAATTCATTTTATCGGTAATTCATATATTTTATCTCATGTTAAGGATGGTAGAGTTTCTTGGGATAACTCAGGATATGTGAGCTTAACAAATAATATTTTTCATCATATCTCAATAAATCTTAATGAAGGATCTATCATTGTCTTACTTGATAATGAAGAAATTATTAATGTTATTGATCCAACTTTTGATAACGATTACGGAAAAATTGGAATAAAAGCTGGAGCTGGATCAATATATCCAACACACGCAATTTATGACAATATTATTGTTAAATCTTTAGATAATCTTATTAATATGCTTGATGTGAGTCCACTAAAACAAACTGATCCTAGTTGGGCTAATCAAGAATATGATACTGCTCAAAATTGGTCTAGTGAATATGGAATTGAACGTTGGGGTTGTTTAATTACATCAATATCAATGGTCATGAATTATCATGGAATAAATAATATGCCTAATGGCGACGCCGTAAGTCCTGCTTCAATTAACTCTTGGTTAAACTCTCAACCTGATGGTTATGTTGGTTCAGGCTTGGTCAATTGGATGGCAATCTCTAGACTGACCAATCTTATAAGTGCAACTCACTCGACTCCAAAGCTTGAATACAGAAGGGTTCCTGGAGATGATCTAACTATTGCTACAAATGAAATTGGTGCAGGAAAACCTGTAATGTTACAAATTCCAGGACATTTTATGGTTGGAAACGGCATTGTAGAAAATGAAATAGATCAAAACGAGATTGACGACCTCTATATATCTGACCCCGCATATAATTATGAAAAATTTTCCGAACACCAAAAGACATTATTATCTACAAGGATTCTTGAACCAACATTCACAGATTTAAGTTATATTCATTTAAGTCATGGAAAAAATATTTATGTAGAAATAAAAAAAGATGATACTTCAGAAATTTCTAACCTTCAATCTTTTGAAGAATATATTGGTGACTTTTATGCAGATGAAAACTCTGCCGGTGGTGGCTTTTCACAAAATAATTCACCTACTACGAAAATTCATGAAATTGAAAAACCTGAGAATGGAAATTATATAATTGAACTTTTCCAAGACAATTTTGGTCCGGTTGATCTAGTTATTTTTGCATACAACAAAGAAGGCGAACTATCCAATTTGTCTTATTCTGGATTAGTTGGACAAAATAAAATTAAATTGAACTTAGTTTATGATAGCGATGGAAACTCGAGCATTGAAAAAATAATCAATTTTGAAACATTATTTAATGACATCAACGAATTGTATCAACAAAGAGAAATTAAAAAACACTATGTAGCCACAGAACTAAAAAAGTTTGCTGAGTTTGGAAAAGAAAGTTCTGGCCAGAATCAGCTGAGATATGTTATGGCTCTAAAACAATTGGTTGAGTGGCACTCACCTCAAATTACTGAAACAGGAAAACTATATCTAAATCAAAGATTAGAAGAAATAGAAGGTATAATAGGGGGATGAGCAGCAATAATATTAATAGTGACAACTTCTGGCTTAAACTTAAAAAACCAATTATTGGTTTATCTCCGATGGATGGAGTTACCGACCAACCATATAGACATATACAGAGAAAATATGGAAATCTAGACATTATTTATACAGAGTTTACAAATGTTGAAGGAATCTGCCATGGAGCAACTACGCTTTTAAAAGATTTCCTGTTTGATGAAACACAAAGACCAATCGTTGCCCAAATATATGGTAAAACTCCAGAATACTTTAGACAAACGGCAATTATTCTATGCGAGCTTGGGTTTGATGGGATAGATATAAATATGGGTTGTCCTGCAAAAAGTGTAGATCATTCTGGTTCTGGAGCTGCCTTAATTAAGACGCCAAAGCTAGCTCAAGAAATTATCAAAGCTAGTAAGCAAGGAGTTCAAGACTACTTAAACGGTCAACGAGTCAAAGATTGTAGTGATATAACAACTGAGATTTCTGAGGTTGTCAAAAAAAGACACGGGTTGCTTCCAAAAGAATATCAGAAGGCAAGAGATATTCCCGTCAGTGTTAAAACTAGAATTGGCTACTCTACCCCGGTGGTTGAAGAATGGATTTCAACTTTGTTAGAAATGGATCCTGCTGCCATAGCCGTTCATGGAAGAACTCTAAAACAGCAGTATTCAGGAGATGCTAATTGGGATGAAATAAAAAAAGCGGCCGATCTTTGTCATCAGACCAATACTATAATTTTAGGAAATGGTGATATTAAAACTTTGAAAGACATAAATGAAAAAGTAAAAAAATATGATGTTGATGGAGTTCTAGTTGGTAGAGCATCTTTTGGTAATCCTTTTGTTTTTGTGGAGAATCAAGACCAAGACAATGGTGATGTTAACAAAGATATATTTAAGGTTGCCCTAGAACACTGTAAGCTTTTTGAAGAAACCTACTCCTCTGGACTTAGATATAACTTCTTACCAATGAGAAAACATCTGGGTTGGTATGTAAGAAGTATTCCTAATGCAAAAGTTGTCAGAGCCGATCTCTTTAAAACTAATAGCTCAAAAGAAGTTGAGGCAGTATTTAAAAAATGGGGTTATAATTAATCAAACAAAAGGTCGTATAGCTCAGTTGGTTGGAGCGCACGATTCACATTCGTGAGGTCCCTGGTTCGAGTCCAGGTACGACCACAAAGACACAAAGATGATAAACTTAATCAATGTCACTTTCAAAAATTAAACTTATTGGAATATTGGTCGCCATCGGACTAATAGCCTATCTTCCCTCGCTAAACAATAAGTTTGTTTGGGATGATGAACAGTTTATCTATAATAATTCATACGTCAAAAATTTTGAGATTAAAAAAATATTTTCCGAGAATACAATTGCTGGTGCTGGAGAAAGTAGTAGCTACTATCGACCAATAACAACTCTTTCTTTTGCTATCGATCATCAAATTTGGGGGCTAAATCCATTTGGTTTTCATCTCACCAACACTATTTTACACATATTGGCAGGAACTATACTCTTTCTGTTTATTCTCAATCTTGGAATATCAAAAAATAAATCATTCTGGGTTGTCGCAATATTTCTCTCTCATCCAGTGCAGACTGAAGCTGTTGTTTATGCCAACTCCCGAGGTGACTCCATGTATGTTTTCTGGAGTTTGCTAGGATTATTAACTTTTTCATTTTTGTGTATAAAAAAATATCCAAAGCTACAAATTTATAATCTTGTACTTAAACTTAGTAAAGCACACTTATCATTGCTCACAATTATTTTTTATCTTCTTAGTATTTTAAGCAAAGAAATTGGCATAGCTTCTCTTGGATTATTTTTTATAACCTTCTTAGCAATCAACTTAAAAGAAATATTGAGAGAGAAACTTATACACATATCAAAAAAAATCTTACAAATCGGCACCTTATTTTTCCTTGTAGTTACATCAATTTTTTATCTTATATTTAGAAATCAATTTTTAAATATTTCCATAAGCATAAATGCCTATGATTCACAGTCTCCATACGGATCAAGTATCTATGTAAGATTACATACATTTTTTAGATCACTCTGGGAATACTTTCAGTTTATCTTTTATCCAATCAAACTCCACATGGAAAGAAGCTTAAATATTATTGAACAACCAATATCAATCTGGTTAGTTGCAACTTTTGTGCTAATATTTTTTATTTTCATAATTGGCTATCAGGAATTAAAAAAGAGAAAAAGCATACTTACCTGGTTTGGATTTTCATGGTTCATAATGATGTTGATACCGGTATCGGGAATCTCACCAATTAATGGATTGATCTATGAACACTGGCTGTACATGCCCATCATAGGATTTTCTATTTTTCTGCTAGGAACGGTAGAAACTATATTTGAAAATAAATTAAATGAATTTTTTAAATACTTTTTACCAATCTTAATAATTCTGTACATAATATTAACAATAAAACAAAACTATATTTGGGGAAATCCTATTAGGTTTTATGAGTATACTTTAAAGTTTTCTCAAACTGCCAGACTTAATAATAACTTAGCGATGGCTTATGCTGAGGCTGGAGAAAATTTAAAGGCAATTGATACATATAAAAAAGCAATAGAAATTTCTGACTTCTACCCTCAAACTCATCATAACTTAGGAAATGTATATTTATCTGCCGGTGAAGTTGGATTGGCCGAACTTTCTTTTACAAAAGCAATTTCTATGAACAACAGTTTTCTTCCATCATACGTTCCATTAATTAATATTTTTATTAAAGAAGAAAAATATGATGAAGCTCTACCATTAATTAAGGAATTAGCTAATAAAATTCCTGAAAATTTTAAAGTAAGACTTCTATATGCAGATATTTTATACAAAACAGGTGAAAAACAAGAAGCCGAGAATCTCTTATCAAATTTAAGAACAAAATATAGCAATGACCAGAGAGCAATTTATTTAATCGATAAAACTGTTAAGGAAAACTAAAGATTTCTTTGCCATAGTGCTTTTGTGGTAAATAAATTTATTACATTACTAAAAACTTTTTTACAAATAATTATAGAAATTATTTTCCCAGTGTTTTGCGTAAACTGTAGAAAAAAAAATACACTACTCTGTTGTGATTGCTATGAAAAGATTGAGTTTTCCTTATTTCCATTTAGTAATATGGAACAATTAGAATATCTTGATGAAATTGTTGTTGTTAGTAGATATCAAGGAGTAATAAAAAAACTAATTCATGAATTTAAATACAAAAGTGTAAAAAATATTGGAGCTGTAATAGCTAGATTAATTTATCGTAGTAGTAACCTACCAAACTGCAACTTACTAGTTCCAATACCAATTCATAAGAAGAAAAGAGGCAAGAGAGGTTTTAATCAATCTGAAGAAATAATTAAAGAGCTTTCTAAATTAACTCTGATTCCAAGTGCTAATCTAATAATGAAATCAAAAAATACTAAAAGCCAAATGTCGATCAGAAGCAAAGATGAACGAAAGAAAAACCTAAATAATTCATTTAAGATAAATAAAGCTCTACTAGATCGAATCAAGATAAATCAAGAAGTTATGCCACAAACTGTTGTGCTTGTTGACGATGTCGTTACTACGGGTAGTACTTTGGATGAATGTGCTAAGGTTTTGAAAAATGCGGACATTAAAAAAGTAATTGGGCTGGCTCTTGCTCAAAGATAGATTTTTAATCAAAAAAGAGTATAATGTCCTATATATTTGGGGATGTATTGCTTTGACGTGATACGTACTTTAACATTTGCAGACCATCTTTGACTAAGAAAGATGTAAAACAGAGTCAAAAAATAATTGCAGATAAAATTGCAACTGCTAAAAGTATGTTAACAGAGGTTAAATCCAATGTTGCTAATTACTTTTCAGCACCTTCTTACGCTCTCGCAGCATAATTAGGCATCCGATTAAATAATCTCACTGGCGTTTTTAATTTGGATGATTTAACTCAGTCAGCGTGACGGCAAGTTCTCGTTTGTTGGTACTTGTTTAAGTAAAAGTTGACAAAGATTGTGAAAACAGGGTTTGTTTATTATCCTCTTTCACAATAACAAAAATAAACTATGTCTGTAGATAATGTTAGCTTGCTGTTGCGGACACGAGGTCATTCCTCGTCATCTCCACCAAATGTTGAAAAAGTCCCCTAGAGGGACTTTTTTGATGAATTTTTAAATTGTACTTGAATATTTAGAGAAGATGTCCTATAATATATGTTGTAAGTCTCATTCAATGGAGCAATTTCTGTTCCAAATTTAATTTTGCCGGGAGGCTAAAAATGATAGAATGGTATTACATCATACCGAAAGCAAATTCGGGTTTGAATTCTGAGGGTAAATGGATTAAGGCATCCAATTATCCAAGACATTCAAAAAAATGGTACGTGAATTCATCGAGGTTTGCTAAAAAGCAACCAAAGCATGCGCCCTAGAAGTACCAATAGCCTTGCCGGTTTACCGGCAAGGCTATATTTTTTATATTTATGATACAATTTGACTTGCTCTTTAATAATTTGTGATAGTGTTGGGTCATTAGATTTAATTTATAAATCTAATGACCCCACACTATGCCAAAAAATTCTCTAGATGAATCTGAAACTGCAGTCACCGCGACTGCGTGTGGGATTTTCGGATTTGTCACAAGCAAAAGGAGTTTGACGCATGAAAAACAAATTCAAAGCAGTAAGCAGTAAGCGGAAGGCATACAGTTTCGTATCACAACAGAAGCATTGGACCCGTTGAATTCGACTGCCACTGCGTGGCTGTTGAAGTTTCCGAAGGTGAAGATGTTTCCGCAATCTCAAAACTGATTAGGGTTGCGGGATACGATCCTCAATGGCTACCATACAAGGGAAGTGATGGAAAAAGAAAGCATTTCGTTATGGGAGCATCACAAGCTGACGGCACTTGGGCTTCATTAAACCCAACAAGTGCCAAAAGAATTACTGGAAAATTGAATGAATTAGCCAGGGGTGTAACCAGCACTCCAAAAGCATATTAATTCAGTTCATCGTCAAAAAAGCCACTCGCGAGGGTGGCTTTTTTTATGAGGTTTTTTTCAAACATAAAAAATAAAGTTGCTCATTGTAAGCTCTCAATACACATCATATAATATAGGATAGTTTTTATCTTTTCAAGGGAGCGATTGCCGCTCTTAAATCATCGAACACAGGAGTTTGTAATGGTAACATACGCAAAGATAAAGCACAAGAAAAAGAAACATACGATGTGGATTGTAAAGGCCAACTTTGGCCTTTACAAAGAAGATTGGGAAATTGTGGAGGAAAGAGAAGCCAACAAAAAACCCAAATAAAAAAATCCACTCGTTGATTCTACATAAACCTGTCTCTCTTCGAGAGACAGGTTTTTTCTTATTATTTTGTTCCTTAGAAAATCAATATTGCTTATGCTTGATACATAACCTATAATCTTCGCTGCATTACGTCGTCAACTGGAGCAATTGCTGCTCCTTCATTAGTTTTTGCCGGGAGGCTAAGAATGATTGAATATTTGATGCAAAAAAAAGGTCAGAAAAATACATGGGTGCTCGAAAACCGGGTACCGTATTATGAAGACTATGGCTGGGTGAAAATCCCAGGAAAAACGAGATTTAAAGGTAAAGCCCCGAAGGCTTAACCCCTCGTTTTTCAAAAACATAATCTCCGTCTCTCTTAGAGAGGCGGAGATTTTCTTTTATATTCTGAAATAAACTGAAAGCAAGCTTCTAATTTTGCTTCTCAAATTTTTTGAAAATCTTTTTAACTATCCAAACAATTGGTAGCCAAATTATTGAATATGCTATTACCCAAATTCCAAAGTATCCAGCAACTCCTAAAACTTGTTTTGCAGAATCCCATGCTCTTGAAAATTCATCAGCAACACTTAGTCTGGCTCTTGGATTAAAGTATCTCTCGCTGTCTGTAGCTGTAACTGATATTGATGCGTACTCAACCTTTTGTTCAACTCTATCTGTGGCCTTTTCTGCTGATGCAATCTGTCTATCTAGCCTCTCGATCTCAATCTCATAGCGTCTCTTCTCTACTTCTGTTTTTGCATCCTTCAAGGATGCTTCTTTAAGAGACTTAGCATCTTTAAGATCTTGAAAGTTCTCTGTAGTATTTATAAGTTGCCCTGTTACATCATCGGCATTGATATATTCATTAATAACTTTGTCTACATTTTCTGTAACTCTAGCTGTTGCTTCATCAAACTTTACAACTGGAACCTTAATATATAGAGAACCACTATTGTAATCTTCTCCGGAAGAAATATCTGAGCTTAAAACCTTACCATCAATACTTAAAGCATATTCCTTAATACCTCTTAAGTACTCTGAAACATTATTCACAATAACTGAATGAGATGAAGATTTTTGATAGACTCGGTCTTCAACATCGAGAGCATCGTCTTCATAATAATACGGAGGCATAAAGCCACCAGAAACTGGTAGTGATTTACCCATCATTGGCTCTACCATTGAATCTGCAACCATCATGTCTTGATTTGCAATTTCCATCGTGTTTTCGTCAACTCCACCCATCATTCCTTCATATCGATCACTATTAAGAAATGGCATCATCCCATTTCTACCAATTAAAGAAGTCCGTGACTTTGTCGCTAAAGTCAACAAACTTGCAACAACTGCCAATGATACCGCCACGAGAAGAATTTTATTGTTTTTCATATACTAAAAAGTATAGCAGATTGAGGAATTAGCGCAAATTTATGATTTCTTTATCCATCACATTATAGATAAAAATAGAGTCTTTGTTTGAACATAATAATTGAGAGTCATCAATCCATAGCTCAGGTCTACCTTCAACTATTTTTTCTATATTACCTCCATTGTACAAATAAATATATGAAGGACCATTCAAGACCTCGTAACCAACTAAGGCTAAATTATCTCCTTGAGGGGATAATTTTGGACCCTGTCTAGTGGCCCAAGGAAACTGTATTGAACTAATGTCACCAATTTTTGGAAAATTACCAACTGCCGCTTGAGCCATTTCAGTACTATTTTTCTCTACAGAAGTAACTATAGCCCATTTTTTACCATCATTATTAAATGAAATTTGCTGACCAAAAGTATCGCCCAAAGCACTTACCATATTATTGTCAGCAAATTTTTCAGCAAGAGAATAATAAATAAAATATTCATATTGACCCATACCGGAAGAAATAATTAGTGCGTCATTACCCGCCCAAGAATATACTAGAGCATCATCTAGTTCATTCATGTATCTCGTTGTACCTTTGTCAAAGTTAATCAAAACAAAACCTTTTGGATTTAAATCCTGATCTACAGAAACCTTTGTTGGCAATCCTTCAGGACCAGTGGGTCCTTCTGGCTCAAAACTATTTTTAATTGTATTGGATGAAACATAGACTAGCAGGCTATTAGAATCTGGAGACCAACTATTAATATATTGAACACCCTTAAGCTCTATTTTCTGCTCCACCTGACCATCAACACTCACTACCACAATCATGTCTTTATCAAGAAATGCAAATTTTTCTAAATCAAAAGCCATAACTACTCCTGCACTACCCAGGCCTAAAGATCCTCCATTATATTTTTTTCCATATTTAGAAATTGTATATGGCTCAATGCTCGTGTCCAAAGGGGTGACATTTATAAACCCATCGTTATTTTCATTGACAAAAGCTTTGTACGAGCTAGTAACTGGATACACTTCATTTTGTGAAACCCGCATTTCATCTTCTAACAAACCAGAAAGAACTGTCTTTGATTTATTGTCATTATCACCAGAAACAACAGTATTAATAACTGACTCTTGTGACCGTTCTTGAACCAAGCTGTTGGAGACAGTTTTTCTCCAAATAAAAAATGAAAAGATAGATAAACAAACGACTAATACTGACAAAACAATTATAACTACAGAATGATGTGTTTTCTTTAAAGGTTCTATGGGTAAAATATTTTTTTGTTCAACTACTTTTTGTTCAATTGAATTTTGCCCAACTGCATTTTGTCCAATTACATTTTCTTGCATCCGCACCTTTCTAAATTAGATATATTTAGTCCTCTGGATTTGCGGTTCTCAAATACTCCATGATTTTACCGGTATTTACTTCACGAGGTTTACTGCCTTGAGCAGGACCCACCATTCCAGCTTCATACACTTGGTCAAGAATTCTTGCAGCCCGATTATAACCAACAGAGAACCTTCTTTGAATACTGGATGAAGATCCTTTGCCAGTTTGAGCAACATACTTTACAACTTCATCAAAAAGTTCGTCTTTATCTGTTCCAATGCTCTCGGCGGAACCACCCTTAGACACAGAAGCTTTATATTTGTCAGTAACTTCTTCAGAATATTCTGGCTTTTGTCCCTGAGCCTTAATGAAATCAATCATGCTTTTAATCTCAGTTTCTGAAACATATGTTCCCTGTACACGACTTGGCCTAGATTGATCTGGTGGAACATATAGCATATCTCCTTTACCAAGTAATTTCTCGGCTCCAGGAGTATCGAGCACAACACGAGAGTCTGTCATACTTGAAACATTGAAAGCTATTCTAGTTGGTATATTAGCCTTAATTAAACCAGTGATGACGTCAACAGAAGGTCTTTGAGTTGCCAAAACTAAGTGAATTCCAACAGCACGGGCCATTTGAGCAATTCTCGTAACACTCTCTTCAACTTCTGAAGGAGCATACAACATTATGTCCGCTAACTCGTCAATCACGATCACAATACTTGGCATGGCTGCATGACCAGCCAACTCGTTATATCCCTCAATATTTTTTACTCCCACTTCTGCCAACTGCTTGTATCTCTTGTCCATTTCATGGGTTGCCCACTTAAGTGCTGACACAACTTTCTTTGGCTCAACAATAACTGGAGTTAATAAATGAGGAATATTGTTGTAAGCAGTTAACTCAACACGTTTAGGATCAACAAGAATAAATTTAACTTCATCTGGGCTTGCTCTAAAGAGCATGGAACACATAAATGTGTTAATACATACTGATTTACCAGATCCAGTGGACCCTGCAATGAGTAAATGAGGCATTTTAGCAATGTCAGCGATAAGAGGCTTGCCAGAAACATTAATTCCCAAAGCAACCGCTAGTTTTGAAGGATGTTTTTTAAGTATTGGACTGCTAAGCATTTTTCGCAAAGTCACAAATTGAGAAGAATAATTAGCAACTTCAACACCAACTAAAGATCTGCCCGCGATTGGAGCCTCGATTCTTACTTGACCGCCAGGTGCTGCTAAAGCTAAAGCTAGATCAGTAGCCAGACCGGTTATCTTAGACAACTTGGTTCCACGAGCAATTTCTAGTGCATACTGAGTAACTGAAGGACCATAGTTAGCTTCTTTGACCTTGGCTCTTATTCCAAATGATTCTAGAGTTTCTTCGATTATGTCTGCGTTTTTATTAACGTCACCTCTATCTGCCTTACCGCCCTCAGAATTGGAAAGTAAAGAAAGAGGTGGATACTCCCAAATTGCTTGAGAGTTATTTGGAGTCATTAAATTATTTTCTAAATTACCAGAAGCATCAAAGTCAGCATCCTGTTTTTTTCCATCTAAAATAGCAGTTCCACCAGATTCATTTACCGATGATGGATCGCCATCTCCAGAACCTTTATTAATATCAAAATTATCATTCTTATGTTTTCCTAAACTTAGGCCTAACTTTGGAAGTTTAAACCCTTTAGCTTTCTTGATATTATCCTCATCAAAAAGAGAATTTTTATCATTCTTTGATCTTGGCTTCTTATCTAGTTTAAGTTTTGCTAATAATTCAGCAATTTCATGAATTGAGAGTTGAGTAATGATTAATGAGCCAATAACTGCTAAAGAACAAAATACTATATAACTTCCAACTGAAGAAATTAATTTCGACAGATTAGAAAAAGTTTCAACTCCGATATCTCCAGTTTTGAAGAAACCAATCCAACCTAGCATTATTAAAAGAGTTCCTAGAAGTACATGTGGTTTTGACCACATCCATTTCGTCTGAAACATAACCATTCCTGAAGAAATAAAAACAAACGGCAAGAACAATAGAGATGAACCAAACTTAATCGATAAATAATTATTAATTGCTGCCAACAAAGCACCTTGTCCTGTGAGAGAAATTATAACTAAAAGTCCTAGAGAAACTAAAATGACAGCTACTACAGAATGAATTGTCTCAGTTCTGATTTTAAGCTTCAGTGGTTTTCTTTTTCTTTTTCGTCCCATGTTCTTCAATTTACTAGAGTAATATTCTTTGACTTGCTATATTATAGGATATACCATACTCCTCATTGTTGACAAGAGGTAAGTTATCCATACCATTTTTATAACACACAACTTAGTTCCAAATTGTACTCTGGAAATCTAGAAATTGAGTATTATGAAGCATAGATTTACAATTTTTCCTAAATCTGCGTAATTGAACTCAATTTCTAGATTTCCAGAGTACAATTTGAATTTAATTTATTCTACACATCCATAAAGACAGATACAATCATAGGTTCTCTTCTAATGATCTTGTAGAGCTTTCTAGAAATTCTTTTTTCTATCAAACTTTGAACTATTTGGAGATTGGTATTTTTTCTTTGTTCCTCTGTGATTATTTTAGCGGTTTCTGTTTTAATAAACTGAACAACGTCCTGAGCTTCTTTCATAAAAACAAAGCCCCTCGACACAACTTCAATTTTCCCCAAATCTAGTTGGCCTTTGATTCTTGGAACAATAACTGCCACAATTCCAGCTTGACCTAAAGATCTTCTATCCTTAAGAACTTTTGGACCAACGTCCCCTATTCCCAAGCCATCAATTATTTGAGGTTTTAGATTTAACTCATCAACAATCGAGTATTCTTGATTCTCAAAACCAATGATCTCTCCACTATCAGGAATGAGAACATGCTTCTCATCAAATCCAAGTTTTGAGGCAACTAACTCAAAAAACTTAAATCTGTGTCTGTCATCACCACCAATTGGCATTACGTACTTTGGTTTAACTAAGCTCAAAAGCTCTTGCTGTTCTGGAGCACTAGCATGACCTGACTTATGTAGGTCAGGCATCACATCTGGATAAACAACATGGATTTTATTTCTACAGAGTTCATTAATTGCTCCGTAATAGCTCAACTCATTTCCAGGAATAGCATTAGCAGAAAAAATTACAGTGTCAGTTTTTTTAATTCTAAGAATTCTGTGTTCACCATAAACTGCTCTCATCAAAGAAGAACCTTCTTGACCTTGGCTTCCAGCAACAATTACGCAAAGCTTGTTGTCTGCAACATCCTCTATATGCTTCTTGTCCACTTTCATTCCTTGAGGAATTACTAGTTTATTTAGTCTTGTTGCAACCTCGACATTCTGTTCAACAGATCTGCCAATGAAAACAACCTTACGACCATGCTTTTGAGCTGCATTTATAGTTTGTTGAATTCTGTGAATATGAGAACTCATTAAAGTCATGACTACTTTTCCTTGAGTCTCGGCTACAACGGTCTCAATTGCTGGACCAGTAAGAGATTCTGACTCCACCCAAGTTGGGTACTCTACTCTCAAACAATCGATCATCATACAAAGGACGTTTTCATTGGCCAGCTGACCTATATGCTCTAGGTCCGAGATTACTCCATCCACCGGGTTTGGATCTAACTTAAAGTCACTACCATGATAAATCAAACCTTCTGGGGTATTAATAGTGATGTGACGAGTGTCTGGAACAGAATGCGTAATTGGGAAAAATTTTACCGAAAAATGTTCTCCTATTTGGATGTCTTGATTATCTTTTACTACGGTTACAACTCGATCAGCCTTTCCATCTTTCATTCTCTGTTCTGCAAATCCTGCAGTAAGAGGAGAAGCAAAGATTGGAAATTCTGGTAAATCTGAAAGTAAATAAGGTAATGCTGCAATATGATCATCATGACCATGACTTAAAAGCATTCCTACTATAGTTGTTCCTTCATCAATTCTTTTTAATAAGTAGGAAATATCTGGAATGAGAATATCAACTCCAGGCATGTATGAATCTGGAAAACCAATTCCACAATCTACGATTAATATTTCTTTTTCATATTCATACAAAAACATATTTTGGGTAACTTTACCCATACCGCCTAGTGGCGCTATTTTTAATTTTGACATAGTTTTCTCTTTCTAAAACTTAATTATTTTTTCTTATCGAAAATATTTATATTATTACCCCAATTAAAATGCAAAAATCTCTCTCTAAACCTTTTTGGCCTATCATATCTTTCAAAAGTAGATCCTGCTAATACTGCTGATGAAAATATTGCAAAAGAAAACCAGTAACCCATATATGACACATTAAATCCTGGATCTATAATAAAGTATATTGCCACATGAATTACAAAAAACAACGCAAAGAGTAGCTTCATTAATCTCATGTAATTGTTTTGCTTGGCATCAGAATTCCACACAGTTATAAAAAACATAATACCTGATAATAGTCCTACTACTAATATGGAATAAAACTGCAACTTAGAAGTAACCTCAACCTTGAAGGGCACCAAAACATTTACAACTGAAACAAAAGTTATTATTAGCATAGCTCCCAACCACATTACAATATGAGTCCACCATAAATGAAAATATTCCGATAAATGAAATAAATCAAACGACGGGTCATGATCCCTTCTAAGTCTAAAAGTTTTAGTTAAGGAATGAATAGCAATTGAAATGAGAATTATAAATCCCAAAACACTAAAGATAGTATCCACAATAAATAACTCTGTAATTGACAAATTATACGGCAGCTCACTTCTCAAGATATAAAATATAAATGACTTAGCCCATACAAAAAATGTTGGAGCTATTACAAATAAATAAATAAATTGAGATAGATCTAGTTTGAAAATTTCCTTTTTTTTATCTTGAAACTTATAAATCAAAAGACCAAAAATAGCAGTGATTACAGGAATAAATAATAGGAATATTTTCATAGATCAGCAACATCCATTCTAACACAAATTAGAACAAGTGCTCTGCAACAGAGTCCTTGAAACTCTCAACTTCTTTCTGACTATCTATCCACTTCATAATCTTGGGAATTTTTTTAAAATCATTAATAAATGATTCTCGCATTTTCCCATTACGCAGTCCAGCAGCTGGATGGTACATAGGTAAAATAAATAAACTTTTTTTGGAATCATTACTAGGCCAATTCACTTTATGAAGTCTTCCATGAACTTGAGAAATTTTTACATCATGCAAAAATTTTGCCATACTAAATCTACCTAATGTAACAATTAATTTTGGTTTAATAATCTCAATTTCTATATCTAAAACAGGTTTAAAAGCCTCGATTTCTTCTGGGGATGGATCTCGATTTTCAGGTGGTCTAACCTTTACAATATTACTGATATAGACATCTGATTCTGAAATTTTAGCTTCTTCTAACAGAGTCTTTCTAAAAAACTTTCCTGAACGACCCACAAAAGGCCGACGCTCTACTGTTTCGTGAAACCCTGGTGCCTCTCCAATAAATAAAATTTCGGCAGTTGCTGGACCTTCTCCAGGAATAATGTCACTTGCCTTTGTTGCTAAGGGCATTTCTTTATAATTTTTTTCTAAATCTTGATAAAGCTTGATTAAATTCATTTTAAATCTTGTTAATACTGAGGCAAGAAAATATTCCTGTTTTCCAAAGTAATAACAATTTCAGGATATCCTTTTTCAACAATAATTCTAGCGGCTTTTCTGACAGCTCCCTCTAGAGTTCTGCCTAACGTTCTAATACCAGCATCAAAACCTAAAGGACGAGTAACAACACCCCAAACAGCGTCTTCGATAATAAACTGTTTGGAAGTTAGGCCAGCGTCTGCGAGAAGTCCCGGCAAAATATACTTCTGTGCAATTACGATTTTTTCGTGATCAGTATAGGATGGCATTGAAATCTTTTCCATACGATCCATAACAGCGGTTGCGATAGCGGTTGTGTTATTTGCAGTTGCCAAAAATATTGCATGAGATAAATCGACAGGATAATCAATATAGTTATCTCTGAATGCATGGTTTTGTTTAGGATCTAGAAGTTCAACTAAGACACCCATAATATCCTTATTACCTTCAGTGCTACCTCTATCAATTTCGTCTAATAGAATAACTGGGTTCCTCACTCCTGCCTCACAAATTCCCTTTATCACTCTCCCTGGTTCTGATCCTAAAATTAATCTAGAATCTCCTCTCAGCTCAGCGGCACCTCCCATTCCTCCAAAAGGAATTCTAACAAGCTCCCTTCCAAGAGCTTCAGCAAGAGAAGTAGCAAACGTTGTCTTACCAGTTCCAACTAAACCAACTAGCAACAAGATAGGAGCGCGAAAATCTTTAGCTGTTTCATCATTTTGACTTCTTAACTTTAAAACTGAAACATACTCTAAAAAACGATTCTTAACATCCTGCATTCCATAGTGATGTTTCTCGAAAACCTGTTTGGTTTTTTCAATATCTAAAATGTCCTTTGTCTCTGCTTCCCAAGGAACTCTTAAAACCCAATCTATATACTTTGAAACTTTCTCGTATTTTTCATCATAACTTCCAAGGGCAATACTTCTCTCTAAAGAAACAATATCTTTATCTACTTTTCTCCTCATTTCTTCTGGAAGCTTCGCAGTAGAAACCTTGGACTTAAGTTCGTTGATTTCTTTCTCTAGTATTTCTTTATAATCAGTCATTTAATTAATCAAATTCCTCTAGTATTTGTTTTCCAGAAACTAATCCGCTAAAACCTGCGGCTATTAAAACCAAACCGATCGAAATAAAAAATAGGACATCGTGAGAACCAGTTACTGGCAAAGTATCGGGTAATTCAAGATCTCCAGATGTAGTTGCAGATCCAGTTGATGCAGCTGAATCAGAAGCCTCTGCAGAACCACTAGAAACTTGAGCTTCTACTTTATGAACACTAATTAGAAATAAAAATAATATGGCTATAGAAGTCAGTAAGGATTTTTTCATAAGTTTAATTATGCACTTTAACCTGGTCCATTGTCAACAAACCAGGTTTTGCGCCAACATGAGCGATAACTGATACTGCGTTGTTTTTGCCCCACTCACAACATTCATTGAGTATTTTTCCTTTTAGATATGCGCTGATATAACCTACGGCGAATGCATCTCCAGCTCCGGTATCGTCTATTGATTCAACTTCGCCAGATTTGAATTCTGCGATTTCCGAATCATCGGAGAAAACTTTTCCACCTTTTTTACCATTAGTTACAATAACTTGCTTAACACAAGATAAAGCATCGCCCTGTTTATCTTTAATTAACTCCCATTCTTCTCGGTTTAAAAATAAGAGTTCGCAAGGAATTTCTTTAAAAGAAATTTTTCCTTCCGCAATTAAAGCAAGCTCTTTCTTGCCTGGATTCCAAGAGAAAACTCTACCAGCTTTCTTTAAAATTAAGAAAGTATGCTCAAGAGTCTTGACTCTTCCAGAGATGCTAGAAATATGAACCCAATCAGCTCTTGAAATCTTATCTGCCGGAATGTCTTGTGGATCAAGCATGGATGAGGCGCCTCTGTGAACCATCACCGTCCTTCCACCATCACTCCCAAGTAAAATAATTGCACCACCTGTATTTTCTTGTTTCTCACTTACAACTAAGTTTGTGGAAACAAACTCCTTTTTAAAATCATCTAAAATAATTTTTGCAAATGCGTCACTACCTAACTCAGTTACAACTCCTGTTCTAAAACCCATTCTTGCAAATCCAACAGCTGTATTACTACCACCCCCACCAGTTCTTAATATGTATTCATCTACCTCAATTTTTTCACCATAAGACAAGCATATTTTTGCATCTGTCTCACTAGTAGTCACTCCAAATTTGCTAGATCTTATAAAACTGTCAATTAAACTTGAACCGATGGTTATTATGTCATACATGGGCAGCTCTTATTTATGTTAATTATTATTAATATTTATTCTTCAGATTCTGGTCGATGAGGAAGACCACAGCGCTCGCTTAGCTCTTTTTCAAAATGATCTAAAGCCTCTATTAATTCTCTCTCATCTTTAACTATTTTGTAAATAGATCTTTCCTTCTCACCAACTAAGAAATGATCAAAGATTACTGTCATAAGATCTTCCCAAAATTCCCCATAAAGAATAAGGGGTTTGTGATTGCCATAGTACAAATGAGCCAACAACCAAGCTGTTGCCCATTCACTCAAGGTTCCCGTACCGCCCCTGAAACAAACGAAGATGTCAGCATGATCCATTAGTCCAAACATTCTCTCGACATAATTGGCGGTTTTTATTTCCTTATCTACATTATTTTCGTGAAAACGCCCCTCAAACTCCGGCATATCTTTTGGATAAAAAGTAACGGCCAAGGTTGTTCCTCCGGCAGACTGAGCTCCCTTGGTGGCTGCATCCATAACTCCAGGACCACCACCGTCAACAACAATTTTGTCATGATAGGCTAAGTATCGAGCAACTTTGAATACCTCTTGGTATAGGGGGTGCTTGTCATCAACATCAGCGCTTCCAAAAATTGCCACATTTTTTATAGTACAGTGCTGCTGTGGTGTTGGAATTTTTATTTGGCTTTTCATACATCTCTTTCTATTGGTTTTTGATCTTTTAGATTAAATATTTGCAGAGTGAGCATTAGCGAGTTGTCGCTTTAGCTATTAATATTTATATTTTTTAGATTAAGATTGTGTAAGCAAGTCTTACGAAACAAAGATTTATAATATTTTCTAAATCTGTGTAGTTGAACTTGCGTCACAAACTTAATCTAAAAGATCACTATAGGCATCATTAAAATCTTCTGCTTTCCACAACGCACTTCCTACTGCAACTCCATCAACACCGTAGTCCTCAAGTTCGTTCACATTATTGAGTTTTACCCCTCCATCAACAATGACTTCTATGCTCAAGCCTCTAGTTTCAATTTCATCCTGCAGTTCACTTACTAAATTTAAAGTAGAAACGTTAAAGTCTTGTCCTTGGAGGCCCGCTTTAATGCCCATTACCTGAATTACATCTAAAAATTCCCAACTTTCTTCATCAATAGATTCTACAGGAGTATGTAGATTTAAAGATAAGCCAACCATCCAACCATTTTTTTTAACCTCCTGCAAAAAATCTACCTGAGATTCCATCTGCTCCAACTGTCCTACTACCGCTCTTACTGGAAGAAACTCTTTAGAGTCTCTTATCTCGTGGACAAAATCCATTGGTTCTTGAGTCATTAAATGAAAGTCTAGAGTGAGGTTCCCGAAATCTACAGGAAATAAATCGCTCGGAAAAACAGTAATATTATCTGCAAAAAATCCATCAACAACATCAATTTGAATTGTTTGAACAACGGAATTATCAATACATATTTCAACTTGTTCAATTACCTGTTCTATTTCATCTGTTAAAATGCTTGGATAAACGTTCATAGCTTGCGACCTCCATCGCCAAGTGGAGCATTTTCAAACTCCTTAATTTTATTAATTCTCCTAACATGTCTTTCTGCTCCTGAAAATGAAGTTTCAAGAAATTCTAGAACCATTTTCTTGACTTGATCTTCAGTAGTCCAATCTGCAGAAATTGATACTATGTTTGCATTGTTTTTTTCTCTGGCTAGAGCAGCACTCTCTTCATTAAAAATAGAGACTGCCCTGATTCCTTTGACTTTATTTGCAGCAATAACCATTCCTCCACCAGAGCGACATAATAATATTCCAATAGAATCTTTATCTGCTAATATATCGAGTGAAACTTTATTCGCGACTGAAAAAGCATACTCAGGATAATCATCTTCAGAAACTAATGACTCAGCACCAAGATCTTCAACTATATAACCTAGCTCACCAAGCCAAACTTTAATTTTTTCTTTTAGCTCAAATCCACCGTGATCTGTTCCAAGATAAATTATCTTTTCTGACATATGTGATTTAAAATCCTAATTCAGCTTTTACTTCTTCAGTCATCATATCAGTTATCCAGGGTGGATCAAAGGTTAGCTCAATCTCTAAATCTTTGTCTATATCTATGTCCTCTATGATTGAAAGAGAATCTTTTATCATTTGCTGAATGACTCCTACTAAAGGGCATCCTGGCGTTGTTAGAGTCATTAAAATATGGATTTTCTTTCTTTCTCCAGATTCTAACTGTAGTTTAGAAATAGTCACGTCATAAATCAAACCCATGCTGACAATATCGACATTGAGCTCGGGATCAATAACTGTCTTAAGGCATTTGTAAATGTTGTCGGTTGTTAGGGTCATATTAAAAACTAGAATATAAATTAAATGTTTATAGAGTGAGCATTAGCGAGTTGTCGCTTTAGCTGACAATATAGAGCGTCAGCTCATGAAGCAAACATTTAATTTGTATTTTAGTTGAGAGCTTTGTAAATAACAACCGATAAGATCTATTGTTATAACAACAAAAAACCCCCGAGAATTTCTCGAGGGTTTTTTTAATCTTTATTTAAAAAGAGATTATTTTACTGTTCTCTTAAGAACAGGCATATTTGTTCTCTTTGTTTCCATGACTTCCATTCCTGCTGGAACTGCGTCTAATGCTTCAGGACGAACGTCTCTTGCAAAATAGTAGATTCTTTGAACTCTACCATTCTTTAGAGTCACTTCTTTGGTGTGCAAGTAGTAAACTTGACCCTTTGCATTTGTGTAGCTGAATGCTTTTGGTGCATCTGCCATAATTGCTCCTTTTCTTGCCTTTTAATATTAAGGCTAATTAGTTTTTTTTATACTAGATCAACGATATTATTACTTTTATATTGATGCTTCGTGTATATGTACTATTTAAGCTTAGCACACTCGGCGAACACATCAAGAAGCAAATTTAATTTGCTACTCTATCTCCATCTCAAGACTACCTTCTGCCTCGATTACACCATTCAAAATATTCATGTTCTTGGCGTCTTCTGCAGTAGCCTCTTGACTAACAATGATCTCAAAAGGTAGAAGCTCTGAAGGAAGTGCAGCTGATCCTATATAGCCACCTTTGCCTGATGCTAATGAGAATACTTCTCTCATGCTTTCACCATCGACCTCTTTAAGCCAAACTCTATACTCATTATTTGATTCAGGAAGATTGGCCATTACTGAAAAACGTACTTTTTCGTCCTTAATCTCGTATCTGACAACTCCCTGAGAATCCTCTGATGCTGAGTTAAGCTCAACACTGTCATAATCACCAACTCCACTGATAGACTTAACCAACTCCTCTTCACTTAAATTTTCAATCTCAACACCTTCTGCAAATAAATTTTGCTCCAACCTCTGAGTTCTCATGCTGTACCATCTGAATACCAGAAGGAAAACAACACTTAAAACTACTAAAGGAAAAATGTATGGTGTGTATTTTTTCATTTATTGCCCTTCAGGGTATCATCTACCCTTAATCTAGTCTCGCAAGACTGTTTATTTACTCTGAACTAACTATTAATGATTCTACAGTCGATAACAACTGAGGGGCAGATACTTTTACTCCGTTTACATAGAACGTTGGTGTCGAATTGATTCCAAGCTGAGTGCCTGCGTTTGAGTCATTTGTTACCAGTTCTATAACAGATTTATCCTCTATTCTCTCTAGAAATTGATTTCTGTCAATATCCAACTTATCAACATATGTAACCAATATGTCGTTGAGTTCTTTACGATTCTTTGCAGCACTCCACTCTTCCTGGTTCTCAAACAGTAGGTCATGCATTTCCCAAAACTTATCACCATTTATCGAGGCAACTGCCTCAACTGCGATAGCAGCATTTCTAGCATTTGGATGAATAGAATCTAAAGGAAAATGTCTATAATACAACTCAACTTTTCCAGGATAAGTGTCTACCACTGACCTTGCTAAAGGAGATGCAATTTTACATGCTGGACATTGAAAATCAGAAAATTCTACTATTGTGATCGTTTCTTGTTCAGCTGCCTGAGAAGCTTCGTTAGCAGCATTCTGCTCATCCAAAACTTGCTGAGAAACCTCATCAGCCGCCAAAACATTTCTCATGTCTCCAACAGCTACCTCAGGATCAACAACCAAACTATTTTCTAGTTTCTTAGAATCATTAGAGAACAAAAAGGAAACGCCTACTATGAGTAGCAATGTTCCTAAAATTGTTCCAACTAAAAGTGGGATATTTTTCATGATTAAGCCTTTGGCCAAACTTGCTCTCCTGTTTCAGTATCAGTTATAACAACCGCATCGGTTGGGCAACTTTGAGCAGCAAGCAACTTTTCATCATCAGTATTTCCATCTTGAGAAATTACTACAGCGATTCCCTCTTCATCGAGCTCAAAAATTCCAGGGGCAACTGCTTCGCAACTTCCAGCGCTAATGCACTTCTCACGAATAACTTCTACTTTATATTTACCTATCTGTTTTTCATTAACTACAACTTGGTCGTCGGACATATGTCTCCTTTATTTTTTAATTTACTAAGTATTAATAAAACTTTTCAAAATGAATGTCTTCTGCTGCAACACCACGACTCTTCAATAACTCGTCAACATCTTCAATCATTTTTGTGTTACCGCATAGATAATAGCACCCTTTTGCAGGCAAGTCATGAACAGCTAAGCAATCTGTGACTCTTCCTTTGCAGAGTGGCCATTCTTCTACCGCTCTAGATATTACCGGATGAAACTTAAAATTATCATATGATTCAACTAAATCCTGAAACTCATTCTCCCAAAACATGTCTTCCACATATCTTAATCCCCAATATAGAGTAACTGGACGTTTTTCGGCTAGTTCTTGAAGCAAATATAAGGCCATTGATCTGAATGGAGCTATGCCAGAACCTGTTGCAATGAGAACCAATTCATCTTCGTCTTTATCGGGTGCTAAAGTAAATTTCCCTAGAGGTCCCATTACATCTATCTCATCTCCAAACTCAAGATTTTTTAAGAAAGTGGTTCCCTTCCCTTCAGGGGAGTGATCTATTAGCAACTCGAAACTATGATGAGTGTCGGGATTACTACAAATAGAATAACTTCTTCTGTCCCCAGTTTCGTCAACAGTTATCGAGACATATTGACCTGCTTCGAATTCAATTTTGTGAGGATCCTCCATCTCAAAAATATATTTTGAGAATTTATCATTAAACACTTCTTTGTTGGCAAGTTTTGCAGTAAATCTTTGTGGTTTCATATTTATTCTTTCCCAGTTGATACTTTAAATATAAATACATGAACAGCGAACACTTTTGGGCTTGTCCCAATGTGAGTCGTTCATGTATTTATATTTAAATCCTTCATCCAATCTCTACCATACCATAAACCTAAGGCTAACTTAACAATTCCTTGGTATTCTTCAGTTCTATCAACAAAGCCTTTGGTCGTAATTCCGATCATACCTTGTTTCTTTCTAACATCAGCTTCTCCTACAACCTCAGCCATGATTGGTCCCATTTCTTCTCCATTTTTAATTCTTTCAATCACAACATTGGGAACTTTAAAACGAGCTCCATTAGCAAACTCCATAAAACCAGTTTTATCTACAACCACCGCCCAAACTGTTGACCACATTTGTCCTTCATCATCATCAAAAACACCGCCTTCCAAACCTACTCCCAAAACCTCATCGCTAGCGAACTCAAACCCTTCAACTTCATATTTTTTTAAACCTTCAGCAAGCACTGCTTTCGCTCTATTAATTGCACCAGTTTTAGTAACTTTATCTCCGATAGGCTGCTCTGGAATACCACTAGGCACATCAAAACCTTCTACAACTACATCTGGCCAAGACTCACTTGAGGCATTAATAACAGAGTTAATTTTTACAGGATTATGTGAACCAACAAAGATATGCATAACTAATTACTCATTAATTTTTTAACTACATTTAATCCTAGCAATAAACACTTAATCCTACCAACTGAAATTTCAGTTAATCCTAGCTCTAACAATATCTCTTCTTGAGTTAAATTTTGCAACTTCTCTATTTCCAAACCCTTAATCTTTTCTGATAAGACACTCATTGATGCTTGAGAAATAACACATCCTTGACCCTTCCACTTTATTTCTTTAATTTTTTTTCCATCTTTAGATAATTTGACTGAGACAGTAATGACATCCCCGCAACTAGCATTGTATTGAGTTGAAATTAAATCAGGACTGTCCATCTCACCGTAATTACTTGGGTTTTTGGCTTCATCCAATAAGTCTTCGTGATAAATATCTGTCATAAGTGGTATTTCTTATAGCAATATTGATGCGACTTTCTCTAATCCATCAATTAGTGCACTAACATCTTCTTTCGAGTTGTAAACTTGAAAGCTTGCGCGTGTTGTTGCTGCCCATTTTTGAGAAGTATGTAGGGGCATTGTGCAGTGATGACCAGATCTAACAGCAATTCCTTCGCTATCCAAAACTTGTGCTACATCATGCGCGTGCACCCCTTTATAAATAAAAGATACAGATCCAACTCTAGTATTATCTTTTGGCCCTACAACTTCAATTTTTTTGTTTTTTGATAGCTCATCAAGGGCATAAGATACTAGTTCTTGATCGTGTTTTAATACATTATCCATTCCTAAATTTTCCAGATATTCACAAGCGGCTGCCAAGCCTGCAACAGAGGCCACATCTGGAGTTCCTGCAGTAAACCTCTCGTTTAAATCATCGTGAAAGCTAGTGTGAGTCTCGTGTACTTCGGCAATCATTCCTCCACCAAACAACCATGGTTTCATCTCATCGGTCTTTAGTAGTTTTTCGCGAACTAGAAGTCCACCAATTCCCATTGGACCAAGCATTTTATGCCCAGAAAAAACAAAGAAATCTACTCTTAAGTTAGAAAAATTAATCTTCATGTGAGGTGCTGATTGTGCACCATCTATTAATATTCTAATTGAAGAATTTGTCGAACGAACTTTTTTAACAATGATTTTTAAATCAATAGAACTACCAAGCGCATTTGAAACATGAGGAAAAGCTACCAATTTTATTTTTTCAGCAAACTTTTTTAGTTTTTTGGAAAAATCAATAATATCGAGCTTGCCATCTTTGGTGATTCCAACAAAAATAAGATTTGCTTTCTTGCGCTTGCAAAGCTCTTGCCAAACAACAATATTTGAATGATGATCTAAAATTGAAACAAGAATTACATCTCCTTCAATAATATTCTGATCTCCCCATCCATAAGCAACGCCATTGATTGCTCCTGTAGTATTTCTAACAAAGATCAACTCATTGTTTTGTGCACCAAAAAAATCTGCAATTTTCTTTTTTGATTCCTCGAAAATAGTTGTGCTTTCATCAGAAAGAGTATGAACACCCCTGTGAACATTGGCATTATTATTCAAATAATAACTAGAAATTGCCTCTATTACTGAAAATGGTTTTTGGCTGGTTGCAGCATTATCAAGATAAACTAGTTTTTTACTCTTAATTTCTCTTGATAAAATAGGGAAATTTCGTTTGATATTATCTGTATTTAGCATGGTGGGTATTATAACATTTACAGCTCTAAGAACCCCTGAATGATTAAATTTTCTGCTTTATGTTTAGAGATACCGCGTGATTGCAAATAGAAAAGTTGTGATTCTGGAATTTTGCTAATACTGGCGGCATGTGAGCACTTAACATCATCTGTCAAAATTTCTAATTCTGGAACAGTTTCAGCTTTAGCATTATCTGATAACAGCAAAACCCGCTCTGTGAGAAAAGAGTTACTCAATCCACAATCTTCATCAATAATAATCTTGCCAAAAAATCTAATGCTAGATTGATCACGACCGACACCTCTAAGTGTTGTGTTTGCTAAAGTATTTTTTGCTTTATGATGAATTGTAATGTTTACATCAATCTTGTCATTATTTTCAGCCAAAAAACTACCCAGAATTTCGGCCTCAGCTCCTTGGCCAGTTAGTTCCACTAAATAATCCCCAGATGTTTCTATCTTGATTATTTTCTTCTCATCTTTTTTAACTGTGTATTTTGTCATTTTTTATTTAATTTTAGTGTTGGCTGATTTGGTTGGATTTAAATTAATGTTTAAATAATTGAGCATTAGCGAGTTTTCGCTTTTACTTTCAATAAAGTATTGATTAAGTTTTACTTGGTTTTAATAAATAATTGAAAAGCGAACATTCAGGACTTGTTCCTGCGAGAGCTTTTTGAATATTTATTAAATGATTTATCAAAATTTATCCAATACTTCCCTCCATCTCATGATCAATTAACCTATTCATCTCCACTGCATACTCCATTGGAAGCTTACGAACTAAATCATCGATAAATCCATTAACAATCATTTTTCTAGCTTGTTCTTCACTCACGCCTCTGCTCATTAAATAGAATAGTTGATCGTCGCCAATTTTGGAAACAGTTGCTTCATGTTGAACCTCTACGTTTGAATTAAAAATTTTATCAACAGGATAAGTATCGGACCGAGAATCTGCATCTAGAAGTAACGCATCACAGATCACGGTGTTTTTAGAGTTGTCGGCATGTGGCCCCACGTTCACTAAACCACGGTAACTTGTGCGACCACCACCTTTACTAATTGATTTTGAAACAACTGAGGAACTTGTATGTGGGGCCAAGTGAATTGCCTTTGTACCAGTATCTTGGTGTTGTCCTGATCCTGCTAAAGCCATTGAGAGTACTTCTCCTCTAGCTCCTTTTCCTGCCAGTACAAACCCTGGGTATTTCATGGTTACCTTCGATCCCATATTAAAATCTGTCCAAATCATCTCGGCTTCCTCTTCAACATATGCTCTCTTGGTAACTAAATTGTAAATATTTTTATACCAGTTCTGAACCGTAGTGTATTGACACCTTGCGCCCTTTTTTACATAAATTTCAACAACTGCTGCATGAAGAGATCCGCTAGAAAAATTAGGAGCAGTACAACCTTCTATGTAATGAACACTAGCACCTTCATCAACTATAATTAAAGTTCTTTCAAACTGTCCTGCATTCGCAGAATTAATTCTAAAGTAAGTTTGTAGAGGCATTTTTACATGCACTCCTTTTGGAATATAAACAAATGATCCTCCGGACCAAGTAGCTGTATTAAGAGCAGAAAATTTATTATCACCAAAAGGTATTATTTTATTAAAATGTTCTTTCACTAATTCAGGATACTGCGCCAAGCCATCATCCATCGATAAAAAAACTACGCCATCTTTTGCCCAAACATCTTTAAGAGAACCGTAAACAACCTCGCTATCGTACTGTGCTTTTACACCAGCAAGAACTTCGCGCTCAGCTTCTGGAATTCCTAGTTTTTCGAAAGTTTCCTTGATATCTGCCGGTACATCATCCCAAGATTTTTCTTGTTTATCTGAAGGACGTAAATAATAATGAATTTTGTCGTAGTTGATACTTGATAAATCAGCTCCCCAAATAGGAGTAGGCTTTGCTTTAAATGCTTTATAAGCTTCTAGACGAAGCTTCAGCATCCATTCTGGTTCATTTTTAATCCCAGAAATTTCTTTGACTACTCCCTCATTAATCCCAGGTTTTAAAATGTATTTATAACTGTCTGTTGAGTACGAGAAACCATGCTCATAGGAATCCGAGCTAACAGTTTTGAAACTTTTAGTTTTTTTATTCGTGAATCTTGCCAAATGAACTCCTAATTATCTCTTTAATGAACTCTCCTTTTGAACCACCAAAATCATAATCATCTAACTCGCTTAAGGTAATCCACTCAAAGTTGATATGTTCGTGACTAATTTTGATGTTCTCTTCTAAGAATCCATCCTCTAAATCTATTTTCCAACCAAGAATAACTGTGAAAATTTGTTTTTGAGCCTCAAAAAATGTCTTAAGACTAACCAGATTTTCCATAGAAAATTTATCTAGTGCTATCTCTATTCCAGATTCTTCAAGAACTTCTCTTGCTGCATCCTTCCTATGTAAATTTTCTTTATTTTCTAAAGTTTCTGGCCACTCAGAGTTTCCTCCAGGTAAATCCCAAGAAAGTGGTCTTGAACTAACATTATCTTCTCTTTGTAAAATCAAAATTTTGTCATTATGTATTAGTGCTACTTTTTGAAGCAGCTTCACATCATCTGTTAGTTGGTGAGGTGTTTTTTTCATTTTTTTCATTATAGTTTTAAGTACATAAAAATTAATATTAAAAAAGCGAACATTCACGGCTGCTGCCTGCGAGAGCTTTTTAAAGATTAATTTATTTGATTAAAATCTGTATATCCTTTCTTTTCAAGTTTATCTACAAGTGAGGCGTCTCCACTTTCAACAATTTTCCCATCAATCATTACATGTACAAAATCTGGTTTTAGGTAATCTAGAATCCTTTGATAATGGGTAATAACTATTACTCCGGTGTTAAATTTATTAATAATTTCTCTGACTCCAGCTGCAACTTTTTTAATTGCATCAATATCGAGTCCTGAATCTGTTTCATCCAAAACTGCAAACTTTGGCTCAAGCAAAGCCATCTGTAAAATTTCAAGTTGTTTTTTTTCACCACCGCTAAAACCCTCATTGAGTCCACGATTGAGAAAATCTTTATTTATTTTTAATTCATCGGCCAAACTTTGTAAGTGTTTTCTAAACTCTATTGCTTTCTTGAATTTTTTTTCTGGCTGCTCGTTAAATCTAGCTTCGTAGGCAAGTTTAAGAAAATTTTGAACCCTTACACCTGGGACTTCAACTGGATATTGAAATGCTAAAAATAAACCTAAGTTGGCACGTTCATCTGGAGACATCTCCAAAATATCTTGTTCACGCTCTTCTTTTCTAGAAATTTCTGTTCCTAAAGAAACATTTCCTCCATTCACTTGGTAACTAGGATGTCCCGCTAGTGTATTGGCTAAAGTTGATTTTCCAGAACCATTAGGACCCATGACTGCATGAATTTCTCCAGCTTTGACTTTCAAATCAACACCCTTAAGAATCTTCTTGTTGCCTATAGAAACTTTTAAATTTGATATTTTTAGTATTTTTGAGGGAATAGAAATATTTTTTTGCATTAAAAATCCTGTTTATTGAGGTATTATTCTAGCATGGATGAGTGATATGACCAAACAAATTACTCTAAACTTTCTAAGAGTTTGAATCCAGATCTTATTTCATTCTTAATATCTTCCATGGTATCTAAATCCTCGAGATCTTCTATTGAATACCAAGCAATTCCATCTGTTTCCTCCACGTTCTGCATGTACTCCACTCCATCAACTGGCTCTACCAAAAACATATAATTTAAATGTTGTTCACAACCTTTTGGCCAAAGTTTCGTTTCTATTCTTTTTGATTGATCTTTGCTAGAAATGCGCCTATCATAGCTCCCTTTGTTTACCCAATGAAGGCTAGTCATTATCGGAGAGGGAACATATTCAGAGGTATTTGAAGGCATCAAATCTCGTAAATCAAAAGCTTTTACTTTTATTCCTGTCTCTTCCCAGAACTCTCTTTCAGCCGCTTTGTGAGGCAGCTCATCTTTATCGATATGTCCTCCAGGATTTAACCAAAAACCAAGTTTTTTGTGTTTAACTAAAAGAACTTTTCCAGCATGAATTAACATCCCCGAAGATGTATAACAAATTTTTGCTGAAAATTTCTGCATATTGATCATAAATTTGCCTTTCTTTAAACAGATAGCTAAAACTAACTGACAACTGAAGTTTGATATTTTATAAGCGAACATTCAGACGAACTGTCTGCGAGAGCTTTTCAAATATTAAACTTCAGTTGTTTAGATTAAGCTCATCTGTAGTCCAGCATCCTTCTTTGGAGTAAAGCTAAAATCCACTGGACACTCAACCAACCTGTTCCATTTATTTTTAAATTTAACATGACCCTTTTTCAAACCATAGTCATATACATCTCTCGTAACAGCAACATCTTGAATGCAATACTTCTCTAACTTGTCCCATTGTTTTGCGTGATAATACTTAATCGCATCTAGTCCATCACCAGACTTACCAATCCCTAATGTTTCTTGTGCAACCGCATCAAGTCCAATTCTATGGCCAGCACTTTCTTTAATACGAGTTAATACATCTAAAGTTGGTATCTTGGTAATGTCAGCACTGTAATAAGGAACAAATGTTTGCATATCAAAATTATCTACATTAAAACCAATAACCACATCGGCTTTTTCTAGTAATGGAAAAAGCAATGGTAGATCTTTTTCCCAATAACTTTGCATCTCTCCCTTGCCAGATAATCCTTCACGAACACAAACTCCAACGAAAGAAATTCCCAATCTGTCTGGAAAAAATCCACCAACTTCTTCAAAAGTTTTTTTTGTTTCTACGTCTAAGATAATTTGTAACATTTAATTCTTTCCATTATTCAACACTAAAAAACCAATCCTTATAATCAGATAGAACAGGCAGGATGTTTTATTTCTGAGTTGTTAGCTTACCACTTCCATGTAACGTTTCTCAACCTCAGCCCAATTAACAATATTCCAGAAAGCTGAAATATATTCTGGTCTGCGATTTTGGTAGTTGAGGTAGTAAGCATGTTCCCAAACATCTAACGTCAATATTGGGGTCTTACCAACAGACAAAGGGCAATCTTGATTAGCGGTAGACATAATTTCTAGCTCACCATTTTCATCAACAACTAACCATGCCCACCCAGAACCAAATCTAGTAGCAGCAGCTTGTTCAAACTTTGCTCTAAAATCAACTAAGCTATTATATTTTGATATTAAAGCCTCTTTAAATTCTCCTGCCGGCTCACTATTATCTGGTGAAAGAATGCTCCAAAACAAGGTGTGGTTGTAAAACCCGCCACCATTATTAACTACAGCCTGACGAATTCCTTCTGGGATTGAGCTAACATTTTTCAGAATCTCTTCTATCGTCATTTTCAACAAATCTTCCTGACCTTCTAAGGCAGTATTGAGCTTGTCTGTGTATCCTTGATGATGCTTAGTGTGATGGATCTCCATAGTTTTTGCATCTATGTGTGGTTCCAAAGCATCATACTCGAAACTTAGGTTTGGTAATGTAAACATTTTATTAATCTTTCTTCTACTTCTTACTACTGATAAAATCTAAAACTTCTTGAATGAGATAACTGATAAAAGCATAAACAAAAATTGCAAATAAAGTTGTAAACTCTAGAACAAATTTTCCATTTACACTTGGTTGAGGGAATGCCAATAAGAACGGAGACAATAATGGAAGTGTATTTTGATAAATAAAACTTACAAAACTTGCAGCTTCATTAGCTCCCAAAAGCTTTAAAATAAATCTAAATATTAGTGATATCTCTACTATAGAGAATACCAGTGTCGATAATTCTTTTAATAGTTTGTTCATATTAATTTTCTCCAACCATATTCAGTTCGCTAACAATTCTGTTAACCTCAATTACTTTGTCTCTAATGCTAGTCTTTATATACTCCTCAATTTTACCCTTATCTTCATATGAAGATAACACTTTTTTTACATCTTCACCAAACCAAATCGGATCACCTGCCATGAATCCTTTGGCTCCGCTTTCTGTACAAATTCTTAAGTTTTGTCTAAATTCTTCATATCCAATATCTCGAGCGTTGTAAATCCATGGAATATCCAAAGCTGCGGTGATTGTTACTGCTGACAGAGAATCTCCTAAAAATTCCAAACCGATTAGGTCACAACTTCTAGAAAGCTCATCTATTGATTGAAGTTGAGTTTCTAGCATAACTTCCTTTGTAGCCTTTTCACTTCCTGGATGGTAAACCATAAGCTCCAATAAAAAATCTATCCCCTCGTATTTGCAAAAATCATGAATCTCTGCGACAAACTGTTTTTTTTTCATTGCCTCAGGTTCTTGAGGATGATAATAAAGTTCAAGCTTAGCCACTCCATAGTTGTTCCTAATTTGTTCAATTCCCCAGCCATCTGCTATAGAAGGCATACTAAAGGGATCTAGATTTTTTTTCTTTTTTTCTAAGGACATCACCAATCCCGTGCTATCTGATTTTTTGATTAGGCTAGAGAAATCAAACTCGGGATCAACAATAACTCCAGATACTTCTGGGGAAACATACTCCATAATTTTATTTGAAATAAAGTTAAGAACATCTTTGTTTTCTAGATGGTCAATATCTAGACCAATAGACTCTGCTAAAGATGCAATTCTAGAAAAATCTAAAAGAGAAAATACGCCTGAAGTGTTTTTAATATTATGAAGCCTCATACCCTAAAGTATGAGGCTTCATCAATTTCTTTTCAATAAGAGTTAGCGATTATCGGTTTCCATTACTGTAGCCACCACCGCGACTACCACCGCGGTTTCCACCACGATAACCACCGCCATCTCTATTTACGCCGTTTCCACCTCTAAAAGATGGTCTCTTTGGACGTGATTCTCTTTTTGCATTGACTTCATCTTGTTGGTCTTTAGTCAGCATGCTCAAACCAATCTTACCGTCATCTTTAATTTCGGAAATCATAATATGAACTTTATCGCCAACTTTAACCAAATCTGAAGCATCTTTAACAAACTCGGTACTCATTGCTGAAACATGGACGAGACCTTCTCTTCCTGGCAAGTACTCTACAAAAGCTCCATAGCTTTCGACTCTGGTTACTGTTCCATCAAACTCTTCTCCCGGCTCAATTACTCTCATCATATTATTGATAATATTCATTGCTGCATCAATTTTTTCTTGTTCTGGAGAAGAAACATTGACTAATCCAAGTTCATTATCTTTATCTTCATCAACACTGATTTCTGCACCAGTTTGTTCAATAATGCTTTTGATCATTTTTCCACCTGGACCAATAAGTTCACCAATCCTGCTTGCAGGAATAGAAACTTGTTGAACTTTAGGAGCATAGTCAGAGAGTTTAGTCCTTGGTTTATCAATTGCCTTAAGCATTTCGCTCATAATGTGCAATCTACCAACCTTAGCCTGCTCTAATGCCTGTTCTAAAACTTTTCTAGGAATACCTTTAAGCTTGATATCCATTTGGATTGCAGTTATACCTTCTTTGGTTCCTGCAACTTTAAAGTCCATGTCACCAACGTGATCCTCAAGACCTTGAATATCTGAAAGCACAATATATTGTTTTCCATCACTCATTAATCCCATTGCAATACCTGCAACTGGACTCTTAATTGGAACTCCTGCTGCCATAAGAGAAAGGGTTGAACCACAAACTGCTGCTTGTGAGGTTGAACCATTTGAACTCATTATTTCCGTCACAACATGAATTGTGTATGGAAAATCTTCTTGGCTAGGAAGCATTGGTTTTAATGCTCTTTCTGCCAATGCACCATGTCCTATTTCTCTACGTTTTGGAAAACCAAATCTACCAGCTTCACCAGAAGCGTATGGAGGCATACTATAGTGATGGAAGTATTTTAGATCTTCTTCACCACGAATGCTCTCGATTAATTGACCTCTAGATGGATCTGCCAAAGTTGTAATCGTAAGACCTTGAGTTGCGCCTCTCTTAAACATTGCCGAACCATGAGTTCTTGGCATAACGTCAACTTCTGTCCAGATTTGTCTAATTTCTTCAGTTTTTCTACCATCTGGTCTTTCGCCATCAATCAAGATTAATTCTCGCGCTGCCCTTTTTGTTAAGCTATAAAGAGCTGTTGAAACATCTTTTTCAGAGATCTCGCTGGCTTCTTTTGCATCTTCTGTAACAAGCTCGGCAACTAACTTTTCTTGAAGTTCATTTAGACCTGAATCTTTAACAAGTTTTCCTTGTTTTTTAACAATCTCTTTAAGCTCTGCAGAATTTTTTGCGTAGATTTTTTCTGCAAGTGCTTCAATCTTTGCATTAATTGTTTTTGTTTCATCATCGATAAGCTCGATTTTTTCTTTGCCAATTTCAGCAACAACTTCACTAATTGCGGTACAAATTTTACCCATTTCTTCTTGAGCTTTAATTAAGGCCTCAACCATGACATCTTCTTTTACTTCGTCAGCACCTGCTTCAACCATAACGACAGCGTCACCGCTACCTGCAACAATTAAATCAAGACTGGAGTTATCTCTTTCATCATAAGTTGGATTAGTCATGAACTGACTGGTTTCTTTGTTGTAACCAATTCTAAGTCCTGCCATTGGGCCATCAAATGGAATTTCAGAAATTGCTAAACCAATAGCACTTCCCAAAAGACCAAGCATATCTGGATCATTTTGACCATCATATGAGAAAACTGTATTAATAACCTGAACTTCGTTTGTAATTCCTTCTGGGAATAATGGTCTTAGAGAGCGATCAATAACACGTGCTTTTAAGATAACTTCATCTAAAGGACGACCGTCTCTCTTAACCCAACGAGAACCTTTAATTATTCCTGCTGCATAAAGCTTTTCCGCAAACTCAACTGAGAGTGGAAAATAGCCTAGATTTACTTTTCTGCCCAAAGCAACGGTGCTATGAACAACTGTTTCTCCGCAAGTAACTAGTACCGCAGCACTAACTTGTTCTGAAAACTTACCAACCTCAATTGAGATGGTTTTATCACCTACGAGAATATCTTTCTTGTAAGTGTTTGGATATGTCGGATATGACATAAAATCCTTTCTTAAACTCTTGAGCTAATGGCTCATTAGATGAAAGATCGGATGAGAGTATTCCATGAGAAAGGACAAATTAAAATAAGACCCAGCTACTAAAATGTAACGTTTGGTGTCAAATTTATCTTCTCTCTTGAATCCTCAGAAATCGAACTTTTTATCTAGAGTTTTATTAAATTTTTAATTAGACTTACTCTTTGTAAGTCTGGTATTTATTATAACATGGATAACTAAAAAACCCCACTTCTATAGTGGGGTTTTTTGATTTAAATTTAAATTTATTTTTTCCTACTCACCAACATATTATAAAGAACAACAAAAGAAAGACTTGCCACTGGAACCGTAACGAGTAATCCTACAATTAGAGCCAAAGCACCTGAATATAACAAGACAATGGTTGTAGCCATAAATCCAACTAGATCCCATTTGACGCCATCTGTTAGCTTTCCGCTAGCTTTTAATGCCTCAACTGGACCCATTCCTTTATCAACTATAAAATAAGGAGTAAACATATATTTTAGAGAAAATATAACTCCAGGAATAATTAATAATAAAAATCCTCCCAAAACGATTAACATCATTAATAATTGAGCAGCTAAATAATTAAGAGTTCTTGGAAGCATTGAGGAAAATGTTTCCATAGTAACTTTTTTTCCTCTGGAAATCGATAAAAAAGCATTTGTTACACCCATGCCAACAACCAAACTAAGAACTATATAAACAAAATACAAAAGCCAATACATAGCCGTCCCTTGCTCAATTCCAAAAGCAGATTGTGCGAATGTATAAACTGCCATTAGTATCCATGGCAAAATAAGCACTGCATAAATTGAAATCCAGTCTTCTTTAAAAATTTTCCAAGCTTCTCTAATAGTATTTCCAATAAATAAACCATTGGTGGTTTTGGCAATTTCTTCCATTTTTCCTTTAAAATATATTACTAATATCTAAATCTAAAATTATTATATCAGAAACAAAAAAGCCCCACTTAATAGCGGGGCTTTTCAAATTTTGATTAAATTATTTACTTAAACCTAGTCTCTCAAGAAGTTTTCTGTATCTTTCTTCACTTCTAGTAAGCAAAAAATTAAGAAGTCTTCTTCTCTTAGCGACTTGTTTTAACAAACCTCTTCTAGAGTGATTGTCTTTTTTGTGTCCTCCAAGATGTTTTGTTAACTCTTGAATTGATGCTGTTAAAAGAGCAATCTGAACTTCTGGAGAACCAGTATCTCCCTCAAAAAGAGCATAATCCTTGATAATTTGTTGTTTTTGAGCTTTTACTAAAGCCATGGTATTCCTTTCCCTTACTCTCGCAGTTTTGGTGAGCCAAAGCTCTATTTAAAACCGAAAGGTAAAGTAACCGTTATTTTAATATGTCTTATTATATCACGACCAAACTAATCTAACTATAGTCCACACTACCCACGTCTACGACAGTGCCATCTGGCATTCGGATTCGTCTATCAGTATATCCAGGAGAGCCATATATCTCTCCTTGATAATGATCATTTGTAATTTCTTCCCCACCCATCTGAAATAAATCCTCAATCGTCATCGTGCAATAATCCGGAGTAGGAGTCAATACATCTTTTCCAGCCATATAGATCCTTTCATTTACTGATCGTTATTATATCATTTAATAACTTTTTTACCTTATGCTTCATCCTCAATTTTATAAGCAACAATAACATCGCCAACTTGAAAATCTAATTTTTTATTTTTAAATGTCATTCCAAATTCCTTTTTAGCTTTTACAGAAGTGATATCTTCTTTGCCATGCATCATGTTCTTAACAGTTGGACTTGCAATAATTTCATCTTCACGCTTTAAGTGGAACAAGTCATTTTTCTTGATCTCACCAGTTTTCACTTTTGATCCAGCAATTTTTTCACCATTCATTTCAAAAATCTGCATGATCTGAGCCTCACCCAACACAACTTCATCTATTGTTGGCTCAATGAGTTTAAGCATTTGTTTTTGAAGATCTTCAATAAGTTTGTAAATAATATCGTATGATTTTATTTTAACTCCAGTATTTTTAGCTAGAACCTGAATTTTTTTAGAAACTTTTGTATGGAATGAAATGACCAGGGCTTTACTTGCTGAGGCCATTTCCAAATCGGACTCTGTGATGCTACCGACTCCTGAAGAAATAACATCCGTACTATCGAGATCTATTGTTTGCAAAATTGCTTCTAAAGTACCCTCAACATCTGCTTTGATAATTAGGTTTAATTTTGGTTTTTGCTCAATTAGTTCTGAAAAATCAAGATCTCCCCATTCATCAATGTCTTTATCATCAGATTTGTCCTCAGCATCTGCAGATTCCGAAGTGTCTTCATCAACCTCGGGATAAACTGCGCTTGAATCTTTGACAGTTGAACCAACACTTGGAGCATCTTTAAAACCAATGATTTCAGCGGCGAAACCTGGTGTTACTTGAATCAAATCTTCGCCAACAGCATTTGAAAGTTTTTTCACACGGCCATCTACTTCATCTGAATATATATCTTGTCTTAAAGCCAGAGTTCCATTTTTTACAACAACTGTGGCAGCCACACCTTTTTTTGCATCTTTTGATGATTCGATCACTATCGCTTCTAAAGGGGCATCTGGATCGGCAGTGATTTCTTGCAACTCAGAAATTAGATTAATTGTTTCTAGTAACTTATCAATGCCTTTTCCTTTGAGTGCCGAAATTTCAACAGCCTCAATATCGCCACCATAATCTGTAACAACTAACCCATGTTCTGCTAATCCTGCTTTTGCAAGATCTGGTTTTACGTCTGGCAAATCAATCTTATTAATTGCAACTACAACTGGAACTTTAGAATTTTTTATATGTCTAATTGACTCAATTGTCTGTGGCTTTACGCCATCGTTGGCTGCAACAACCAAAATAACAATATCTGTAACTTTTGCTCCACGTTCTCTCATTTTATTAAATGCTGCATGTCCTGGAGTATCAATAAAAGTAATGTCCTTGCCACTATGTTTAATGCTGTAAGCACCAATGTGTTGGGTAATACCACCAGCCTCGCCAGCCACAACGTTTGATTTTCTGAGGTAATCCAATAAAGTTGTCTTACCATGGTCGACATGACCCATGATGGTAATAATTGCTGGTCTAGATTTTTGTGCCATATTTTTTAGTTACTTTCTAACTTTGTAGCAAGATCATCGAAAGAATCTCTCTGAGCCATTTCAACATCAAATTTTTCAACTCTTTCACTAAGTATCTTTTCTTGTTCTTCACCTAACTCAGCTTCCAACCACTTGTTTTTGAATCTTGATAAGTCAGCAAGTGTAGTGAGCTTGTTCATGACTAAAAAATCTCTAGTATCTTCAATTAATCCCTCGAAAGTGTCAATTTCGTACTCTTCATTACCCGTCATGTGTGATTTGACACTACCTTCGGAAGACTTAATAGTAATTTTATAGCCAGTTAGCTTTGCAGCCAATCTGACATTCTGTCCTCCTCTGCCAATAGCAAGAGATAGTTGATCATCAGGAGCAACAACTACGGCTGATCTTTCTGCCTCATTGATAGTAATTTTTAAGCCCTCTGAAGGAGCTAGAGCTCCTTGAATTAGAAGTCTGTCATCATCAGAAAAGGATATAATATCAAGTTTTTCGTTATTAAGTTCTCTAATGACTTCTTGAACACGAACGCCTCGTTGCCCAACGCATGATCCAACAGGATCAACACCTTCTTGAGTTGATCTAACAGCTAATTTTGTTCTAACTCCTGCTTCACGAGCAATTAAAGCAACTTCTACTGTGCCAGCTGCAACCTCAGGGACTTCTCTCTCAAAAAGCTTTGAGACTAGTTCTTTAGCGGCTCTTGAAACAATAATTTTTTTGCCTCTAGGAGTTTCAGCGATTTCACGAATAAAAACAGTGATTCTGTTGTTCATTTTGTAAAACTCACCACGCATCTGCTCTTCTGGAGGCATAAAACCTTGACCTCTGCCAAGATCTAGAATCACTGATCTACCATCCATACGCAAAATTTGTGCCGTGATGATTTCGCCAATTTTATCTTCGTAGTCTTTGATGACCATATCTCTCTCAGACTCTCTGATTTTCTGTAAAATTACTTGCTTTGCAGTTTGAGCTGCAATACGTCCAAATCCAGCAGGTGTTACATTTTCTGGACTAGAATCATCCCATTTTAAGATTTCTCCAGTTTCTTCATCTTTCTCTACAATTGGGCACTTAAAAATTGCGGACTCTCCACTGCTTTCATTAAGTTCAACAAAATAGTAAGACTCTTCTTCTAGGTGTCCAAACTGCTTTCTGTAGGCAGAAACCAAAGCTTGTCTAATAGCTTCATAGATTGCTGCTGGTTCGATATGTCTTTCACTAGCAATTTGATTAATTGCAGCAGCGAATTCTGTACGAACCATTTTTGATTTTGATGGAGTTGTTTTTTTTGATTTTGCCATTTGTTTCTTTCACTTGTACCCTTGAGGGTAAATACTTTACTGTTGACTTAAATAAATATTATAAAAGCTCTCGCAGGAACAAGTCCTGAATGTTCGCTTTTTTAATATTATTTAATGCACAGCTAATTTTTAATAACTTTTCAATTGTGCTTTGCACTGATTTAATAAAAAAGAGCCTTTATCTGGGCCCTTCCTTAACAAATCTAAGTAATATTATACTAAATTATTGATAAAAATGCAATTGTAATCATCGATAATTGATTACAATCCCAAATCTCTTAACTTCTCCGTTTCTTTCCTCTGTGCTCGATTTAGTTTTTCTGGAATATCAACAATAAAACGAACGTAAAGATCTCCCTTGCCTCTTCCTTGAATATGAGGCACACCTTCTCCTCTTAATCTAACCATCGTGTGTGACTGTGTTCCAGGTCTAACTTTAAGTTTTAAGCTTTGATCAATTGTTTTTATCTCGACTTCAGAACCAAGAAGTGCGGTAGAAACAGATATTTTTTGATCAATAAATAAATCATATCCATCGCGCTTAAATGTAGAATGAGTTTTAACATTAATACTAATATCAAAATCAGAAAATCTTAATCTGGTGCCATCATTTGCACCTGCTGGAACTTTAATTTTATGTTTCTTTCCATCAATCTCAACCTCTTTAGTAACACCCTTTATTGCCTCAATAAACTCAATTGATAGTGAATATCTTTGCCTTCTTTGTTGAGCACGACCAAATCCACCACCAAAAAACTGTTCGAAAATATCAAATGGATCACCAAAGTCTGCATTTTCAAATGGATTTTGTCCGCCAGAATAAGTATAGGTGTGAGCACCCCCACCAAATGGATTGCCTCCAGCAAATGGATTTCCACCCATTCCGCCAGAAGGATCAAAAGCTGCATGACCAAATTGGTCGTAAGTTTGACGCTTCTTTTCATCGGAAACAACTTGGTAAGCTTCGTTAATTTCCTTGAATTTTGTTTCTGCCTCTGCTTTATTGTTTGGATTCTTGTCTGGGTGCCATTTCAAAGCCGCTTTTCTATATGCAGACTTTATATCTGCTTTTGTAGCGTCTTTTTTAACTCCTAAGATCTCGTAGTAATCACGTTTGGTTGCCATAGATTGTATATTCTAACAGAAATTTGAACCCGTAGAGTTTATAACATGAGCTCGATTGCGCAGATTTAATAAAAAAATTTTAAATCTTTGCTTCATTAGGCTCATTTATACAAACTCCACGGGTTCTTAACTTTTTAATTTACTCGTTAACCACTTCAGCTTCTTCGACATCTTCAGCATCTGCTTTTGACTTAGATTTTTCACCTTTATCTTCTGCATCTGCCGAGCCCTCTGCTCCAGGAGCAGATTCTGCCTTAGCTTTTTCTGCTTGTTCCTTTTGCATGACTTCACCAATTTTTTGAGCAGACTTAAACATCTCATCGGTTGCGCTATCTAGCTCTTCCTTGGTTACATCATCTTTAGCAGCCAATTCCTTAAGCTTTTTAACATTCTCCTCAATAGATTCTTTATCAGCTTTTTCAAGCTTATCGCCATACTCTTCTAGTTGCTTTTCAATCTCAAAAGAAACTTGATTAGCATGATTTTTAGCTTCAACTAACTCTTTCTTTTTCTTATCATCATCAGCATGTTTCTCGGCATCCTGTTTCATCTGTTCAACCTCGTCATCAGATAGGTTGGTCGAGTTTTGAATTGTAATCTTTTGCTCTTTATTAGTATTTTTGTCTTTTGCGGTGACATTCAAAATACCGTTTGAATCGATATCAAAAGTGACTTCAATCTGAGGAACACCTCTTGGTGCTGGTGGAATTCCATCAAGAACAAATCTTCCAAGAGTTTTGTTGTCAGCTGCCATTTCACGCTCGCCTTGTAGAACATTGATCTCTACTTGAGTCTGATTTGGAGCCGCAGTTGAGAAAATCTGAGACTTACTTGTTGGAATAGTTGTATTTCTATCAATAAGAGGAGTTCTGATTCCTCCTAAAGTTTCCAGTCCTAATGTTAGTGGAGTCACATCAAGTAAAACAACATCTGTAACATCTCCACCAATAATACCTGCTTGAATTGCCGCACCTATAGCAACAACTTCATCCGGATTAACACCCTTGTGAGGTTCTTTTCCAAAGAATTTTTCAACTTCTTGTTGGATTTTTGGCATTCTAGTCATACCACCAACCAAAACTACTTCTCCAATTTCACTCTTACTGACACCAGCATCTTTCAATGCTTTCTCAGCAGGTTTAAATGATTTCTTAATTAAATCATCAACAAGCTCTTCTAGTTTTGAGCGAGTTAAAGTTAAAGTTAAGTGTAGTGGCTGACCATCATCACCTTGTGTAATGAAGGGTTGATTGATCTCGGTGGACTGAGCACTTGAAAGCTCTATCTTTGCTTTTTCTGCACTGTCTTTTACACGCTGTAAAGCTTGAGGATCTTTTGATAAATCCTTGCCGGTTTCTTTTTTAAACTCAGCGATGATCCATTCAATAATTTTGCTATCAAAGTCATCTCCTCCTAAAAATGTATCACCGTTGGTTGATTTAACTTCAAAAACACCGTCGCCAATCTCAAGAATGGAAATGTCAAAAGTACCTCCTCCTAGATCGTAAACTGCAATAGTTTTAGTTCCAGCCTTGTCTAAACCATATGCAAGAGCTGCAGCTGTTGGTTCATTAACAATACGCTCGACTGTGAGACCAGCAATCTCGCCGGCTTGTTTAGTTGCCTGTCTTTGAGCATCATCAAAGTATGCAGGAACAGTAATAACTGCTCTAGTTACAGGAGAACCCAAATAACTTTCTGCATCTGCTTTAGCCTTTGATAATATCTTGGCAGAAACTTCTTGTGGAGTGTATTTTTTACCTCCAATATTAACAACAGCCATTCCATCTTTACCCTCAATAATTTCATAAGACACATGCTTAACAGCAGCTTTTACCTCTGCAGATTTAAGCTTAGCACCCATAAAACGCTTTACAGAATTCACAGTTTTTTGTGGATTCAAAACCATTTGACGCTTAGCTGTATCTCCAACAGAAACATCATCTCCTTTATAAGCAACAATGGAAGGAAAAGTATTTCTTCCTTCAGCTGTAGGAATAATTTTTGGTGATCCACCCTCCATCACAGCAATAGCTGAGTTGGTGGTACCTAGATCAATACCAATAATTTTTCCGGTAGCTTGTTTTTTGTCTGACATATTTTTATTCCTTTACTAATTTCTACTTTTACTTTTTTAAGTTATTTTCTAACTCTGATATCTATCTTAGCAGACAATCGTTTAGACTGCCAGTAGCAATTTAATCAAGAGACTGCTAATCATTGAAACTCAATCTAGTATTACCTTTGCATGTTGAACAACTTGATCATTAAGCAAATAGCCATCCCTGACAATCTTGATAACTTTTTCACCCTTTTCGCCTTTATCTACCACTTCCATCTTATTAAGATCAAAACTTTTTTCCATACAATCTATCTTTTTCAAGCCATTTTCCTCAAGAGCTTGCCAAAGTTGAGAAACAACCATATCCAATCCTGGATCATTTATCTGTTCAGAGGCCAATGATAGATGAGACAGAGGTTGAATCAAGCTTTCAACAAAATCTATAGCTGCTAGTTTGGCAATTTTAGATCTTTCTTCTTGCGTTCTTCTTACTAAATTCTGATAGTCTGCCAAGGATCTTTGTTCTTTATTTTTTGATTCTTCCAGCTGCCCAATGAGTTTTTCTAGCTCTTCTTTACTAATCTCAATAACTTCTTGTTCAGTTTTTTTAACTTTTTTATTATCAATTTTCATATGGAATTTTATTCAACTATCTCATTAATTAAGGTTCTAACGTACTTCATCATTGGAATAATATATGGATAATCAAATCGATTTGAACCCAAAACTGCAACGTGAATAATCTGGTCATCAACCTCAAATGTCATGTGGATAATACCGATAGGATCTAAATTTCTGTTTCCTAGCTCGGGACCATAAACAACTTGAATTAAGTTTTCACTTGTTCCAGATCTAAAAATTTCTTCCAACATCGACTCTTCTTCGATCAACTGTAAAACGTGCCTCATGACTTTAATATCATAAAACTCTGGCATTTTAAGTAAGTTTGCATAGCCAGCATGATAAAGTTGATCATCTTCAACTAGAGTAATCGCCAGTGCATTTGACTTATCAGCCAAAACTTTTGTAATTTGGTGGAACATTTTGTCGGTCTGACTTCTACTGTTCCAGATTTTTTCTTTTGCAGAAACTTCATCTGCAACAGATAAATCCTGTTCTTTCATGAGTTCATTGACATATAACTTCATGGCAACTGGAGTTGGAACACGACCCGCACTACTATGAGTTTTGGTTAAATAGCCCTGGTTAGTGAGATAAACCATTTCATTTCTAATTGTTGCTGGGGAAACGCCAATCGCAAATTTTTTATCTATTGTCTCTGAACCAACTGGCTCAGCTGTGGTAATAAACTCCTCAATAAGAGCCCTGAGTATTTGCACTTGCCTAGCGGTTAAATCAATCATATGTTAGCAATCATATCTATTGCTTGCCAAATTGTCAAGATTTGCTATGAACAAATTTCTCTATCTCACTCTTGAATCTTTCCTTGCTAAACTGCAAAGAATAAATGTAAATTTTGTTTTTATCAAACTTGGTTTTTTCTATTTTTTTAATTGCTTTTGAAAAATCCTCAACGTTAAACTCGTTAAAAAAGAAGCCATTTTCTCCTTCTATGACAGTTTCCAAAGGACCACCGGACCTATGTGCCACAACAGGAATTCCATGACCCATTGCCTCAATTGGAACCATGCCAAAATCTTCATCTTCGGCTGGATATAACAATGCTGCGGCATTTTCATATAAATTAAATAGTTGCTTATCATCGACTTTGCTCAGAAACTCAACTGTAGGTCCAGCGATTTCTTTTAAATATTCTAAGCCTTTACCTGAACCAACAACTTTTAACTTAAATCCCATTTTTGTTGCGGTCTCTACCGCCAAATCAACATGTTTACTCATAGCTAAACGACCAACATATAAAAAGTATTTTTCTTGTGTATCGTGATTATTTTCTGAAAATTTTCTACCTTTTTCTATTTCAATTGGAGGATAAATTACTGTTGAATCAAGTTTGTAGAATTTTTTAATACGCCTAGCAGTTTCTTTTGAATTGGCGATAAAATAGTCCACATTATTTTTTGCAACATAAAAATCTACAACTCGTAAATAATGATTGGCAATTGTTCCTAAAAAATTTGTGACTGGATTTTTCTTCCAATTGGTCATGGTGGTATAACCATACAAAGATCTTGATGGAGTATGACAATAGCTGATATGTAAAGTTGGTTTTTTGGTATTTTTCCCCAACCCGCCTCTCACTTTCACAGCTTTTGAAAAATAAGCATTGGTTGAAGAAATCACAACGTCATAATCAGACAAATCAAACCATGAGAAATACTGTGGAGCAAAAATTCTAAGCGGAGAAAAAAGTTTTTTGTAAAGAGGAATCTTAGTTAGCCAACTCTGATAAATCTTCCAACTAGAAAATTTCTTCCAATGAATTCCGGTAACAGAAGAATCAACAAAAGAAACATAAAGAGGTGCATCTGGAAATAATTCATGAAGCGCTTCGAGAACACGCTCTGCTCCACCATACTCACGTAAATAATCATGAACTAATGCAACTTTGAGTTTTTTCATAATATTTTTTAATTAAATATTGTAAAAGCTCTCGCAGGCAGTGCGCCTGAATGTTCGCTTTTATAATATTTAATTTGTTTCAAATCATACTCTAGATAAATATTTAAAATGTGAGTATTAGCGAGTTTTGCTTTAGCAGACAGTATAGAGCGTCAACTCATATTTTATATATTTATCTAAAACAATGCATCCTGCACCGACATTTCAAAATCATCTTTCGGCAACATCCTTTTTAAAGAAACAAAGTTATATCTATCAAAAATTTCTGCTACCTTATCTTTACTATAATCTTTAACAACACATTTCTCTAGAGAAAAATCTACAGGAGCATCTAATAAAATCGTTGCCAAATCTTGGCTTAGAAAAGCCATCTCTCTATCTGCAATCATTTTTTGTAAAATAGCACCCTTCAAAACTGGATGAGACTTGGTTGCTCCTATTTTCTCCAACTCAGCAACTTTCTCATAAATATTTTTCAAATTATCGAACTCTTGAATTAATTTTACTGCAGTTTTTGCCCCAACTCCTTTTACTCCTGGAATATTATCAGAAGGGTCCCCCATCAATGATTTTAAATCAATAATCTGATCTGCTCTAACTTTCATTTTTTCTTTAACCTCAGCTTCGTCATACTCTACATCGTGTGAAAATTTTCCCCTTCCAGGGATAAAAACATGAGTATTCTCATCATCAACAAGTTGTAAAATATCTTTATCACCTGTAACAATGGTTGTTAAAATTTTCTTTGACTCTGATTTTTTTTTATTTTGATGAGCCATCTTTTTTGCAACTGTTCCCAAAATGTCATCTGCCTCAAAACCAGTCAGCTCAAACTGAGGAATGTTGAAAGACTCAACAACTTCTTTAATGATTGGAACCTGAGAGATTAGATCATCTGGCATTGGTTTTCGATGAGCCTTGTAAGCTTCAAACGATTCAACACGCTTAGACTTGCCTTTTCTATGATCAAAAGCAACGGCAATATATTTTGGTTGGAAGTCGTTAATAGATTTTAGAAGAATTCTTGAAAAACCATAAACTGCATTAATCAGCTGGCCTGTGGAGTCTGTTAAATCTGGAAAAGCATGATAAGCACGATAGATTATGGCATGACCATCGAGAATTAAAAATCTGTCTCTGTCTTGAACTCTATTTTCGAGTTTCATCATTTTGCCTTAGGCATGTCCATTAATTTTTCAAACTCATCACCGTCAAGAGTTTCAACTTCAATTAGTTTTAAAGAAATTTTATCTAGTTTACTCTTGTATTTCTTCAATAAATCATCGGCATTTTTTTGGCCAGCATCTATAAATTTCTTTATTTCTTCGTCTACTTGTTCTTGTAATTTTTGAGAAATGTTAGCGGGCTCTCCCCAAGCTGTGCTGTAACCAACATCATACTGTGGACTAAAGTTCATTGGTCCCAAAGGACTCATACCGTAATCCATCACCATAGCTCTGGCAATTTTGGTTGCCTGTTGAATGTCACTACTGGCTCCTGCAGTGAGCTCATTAAAAATTAGTTTTTCTGCAGCGCGTCCTCCTAAAAGGACAGCTATATCATCTAGTAGCTCAGATTTTGTGGTCTGTAACTTATCTTTTTCAGGTGGAGTAAGAGTGAACCCCAGAGCTCTTCCACGAGAAATAATTGAAACTCTATGAACTGCATCTGCATGAGGAGAAACATGAGCAACAATTGAGTGACCAATTTCATGATATGCAGTCATTTTTTTCTCGAGATCATCTTGTAAACGTTTCTTGCTTGGTCCAAGCTTGACCTTGAGAGCTGCTTCTTCGATATCTTCTAAAGTGATTTCTTCTCTTTTTTCTCTAGCAACAGAAATTGCAGCTTCATTAAGCATATTCTCAATATCAGCACCAGAGAATCCAACTGTTCTTCTAGCAACTTTTTCCCATTTTAAAGATTTAACAAAAGGCTTATTCTTGGCATGAATTTTAATGATAAATTCTCTTTCCACTAAATCCGGCAAACTAACTAAAACTCTTCTATCAAACCTTCCAGGTCTAACTAAAGCTGGATCTAGCATATCTGCTCTATTAGTTGCTGCCATAACAATCACATTGTCATTCTGTGAAAAACCATCCATTTCTACTAATATTTGATTTAAAGTTTGCTCTCTTTCGTCATGTCCACCCATATTTCCTCTACCACGAGCTCTACCTATAGCATCAATCTCGTCAATAAAAATAATTGATGGAGCTAGTTTTTTTGCAGTTGCAAACAAATCTCTAGCTCTAGAAGCTCCAACTCCAACAAGCATTTCCATAAACTCACTACCTGCGATAGATAAGAATTGAACGCCAGCCTCTCCGGCAACTGCACGAGCCAGCAATGTTTTTCCAGTTCCTGCCGGTCCCACTAAAAGCACACCTTTTGGAGTTCTAGCACCTACTTTTAAGTATTTTTTAGGACTTTTCAAGAAATCGACAATTTCTTCTAGCTCTGCTTTTGCTTCGTCCATTCCTCCAACGGCAGAAAATTTTGTGTTTTGCTTGCCTTTAACAAAAAGCTTTGCTTTACTCTTGCCAATTCCCAAAATTCCATCCTGTCCACCTTTTGCCTGCCTAAAGATAAATAAGAAAACTCCAATCATAAGAAGTACTGGTAAAAATGAAAGAACTAATTCCCAAATTAAACTGCCAATAGATACACTTTGAATTTCGAGATCGGTTTTAGTCAAATCTATTTCTGCGGCTTTAAAAATACTTACTAGGTCTTGCCCTTCTTCTTTTAAAGCAACTTTTTCTGAGCCATCCTTATATGTAGTTCTAAGTTCCTTACCCGCGATACCAATTTTTTCAATCTTATCTTCACGAACATCAGAGACTAGTTTACTTAGAGATATTTCTTTATCTGCGTCAGCTGTAAACAAAGAAAGGAAAAAAGGAAGAAATAATAAACCTAAAAATACATAAAGCAAGCCTTTGCTCATTAAGTTTTTTGGGCTTATGTTGATTGTAAAAGATTTTACTTTAACTTTTTTGACCACCTTATCTTCGGCGGCCTTATCAGTTGGTTTGGGAACTGGTTTCTTTGGGAGTTTTTTTGTTTCGGTCATAATATTTTTTTAGTTTTTTATAGAAGTAACTTTATAGCATAAAATTTCTAGAAATTATCTAACAATTTCTCCAATAACTACTTCTCTTTCTGGCTTTAATAATGTAGCAGTTTCTGAACCGGCAGCAATTATCATACCTTGGCTAACTACACCTCTTAGTTTTCTTGGTTCAAGATTAGCAAGATAAATTACAATTTTTCCGACCAAATCATCCGTTGAGTACCACTCTTTAATTCCTGCTGCAACAGTACGCTCCCCAATTTCTTCACCAACATCCAGAGTGATTTTTAATAGCTTATCTGCTCCTTCAATTTCTTCGGCAGCAATTATTTTTGCAACTCTAAAATCAAGCTTAGCAAAATCATCATATTGAATTTCATCTTTTATCATAATTATCCCAACCCCATTGCTTTTTTTACTTCTAATACAGTTTTTTCAGCAATGTCTCTAGATTTTTTAGCTCCCAAAGCAATCATTTCATCAATATATTCTGGATTTTTTTCTAACTCTGCCCGTTTTTCTTGAATCGGTTTGAGTTCTGCAAAAATTGCTTCTGCTAATCGCTTCTTAAGATCTCCATATCTTATACCAGAAGAAGTGTAGAGCTTCTCGTAGTACTTTCTAGAATCTTCTCCTTCAAATAATTCAACAAATTTTAGTAAGTTTGCCACTCCACCCTTAGTTGGAACAATCTCACCTTGTCCGGAATCAGTTGGAGCTCTTTTTAATTTCTTGATAATTGTCTCCAAACTATCATTTAACTCAATTGATGATCCCTCAACAGTTTTACTCATTTTTCCTTCTCCAAGCAATGAAGGAACATATTCACCTTTAGTGGCAAATCTTGTTGGTTCTGGAAAATCTGTTCCAAATCTTTCGTTCATCTTTCGGGCAACTTCTCTGGCAATTTCTAGATGAGGTTCTTGGTCAATTCCAACCGGAACTTTACTTGCCTTATAGATCAAAATATCTGCTGCCATCAACAGTGGATAGTTTAACAATGCCATAGTTACATTATCCGGATGTTGTTTAACTTTTTCTTTAAAAGTTGGTAGGTGTTGCATTCTTGCAACTGACATTACTGATGAGATATAGAAAGATAGCTGCGTAATTAGGTCAGCTAAGTCTGATTGAATAGTAATTGCACTTTTCTCTGGATCAAGCCCAACAGATAAATAATCAATAAAAACATCTCTTGCACTAGCCTTAAGAGTTTTTGGATCATATGGTGTGGTTGTAGCGTGAATATCAACTACTGTAAAAAGCGTTTCAAAATTTGGGTCATCTTGCAAGGCAAGCATTCCTTTTGCAGCACCCAAATAATTTCCCAAATGCAAACGACCTGTTGGTCTCATTCCTGCTAATACTCTATTCTTCATATCTTCTTTCTTCAAAGAACATTTTATCATTCTTTTGTAAATAAACTTTATACTATTATCTTAAGAGGGGTGCGAAGGTCTTATTCACACCCCTCTTTTTTCTCTAGTTATTAATTAAATTTTCGTAGACATTTTCTACGTCTTTATCTCCCCTGCCGGACAAATTAATAACTACAATCTCTTCCTTAGGAAGTTTGGCTGCTAGCCTTGTTCCATAAGCAAGTGCATGGGCAGATTCTAAGGCAGGAATAATGCCTTCTTCTTTAGATAACTCTGTCATAGCTTTGACAGCATCTCTATCTGTAACTCCCACAACATGCAGCCTACCGAGTTCTTGTAATGAACTTAACTCTGGACCAACTCCAGGATAATCAAGACCAGAGGCGGCGCTATATGACTCTAAAATATTTCCCTCTTCATCCTGTAAGAGATTACATTTAAATCCATGAATCACACCTGGTTTTCCTTTTTTCAAAGCTAAACCATGTTGTTTAGTTTTAGATCCTTTTCCTGCTGGCTCCACCGCCACCAACTTAACTTCTGGCTCATTAATAAAGTTGTAGAAAAGACCCATCGCATTTGAGCCACCCCCCACACAAGCAACTAGATAATTAGGCAACTTTGATTCAGCTTGTAAAATCTGTGTCCTTGTCTCTTTACCAATTATTTTTTGAAAGTCTCTAACAATCATTGGTAATGGATGGGGTCCAACAACTGAGCCAATTAGATAAAAAGCTTCAGGATCTTTAATAAAAGCTCCCAAAGCAACATCTACAGCATCTTTTAAAGTTGCTTGTCCCTGTGTTACTGGGATAACATTTGCACCAAGCATCTTCATGCGATAAACATTCATCTTTTGATTAGTCACATCTCTCTTGCCCATGTAAATATCACAACTCATGTTAAAAAGAGCTGCTACAGTGGCAACTGCCACTCCATGTTGACCAGCGCCTGTTTCTGCGATTAGCCTTTTTTTGCCCATTTTATGAGCCAATAAAGCCTGACCAACAGTGTTATTTATCTTATGAGCACCAGTGTGATTTAAATCCTCTCTCTTGAGATAGATTTTTGCCCCTCCATATTTTTTAGTCAATTTTTTGGAAAAGTATAGAAGACTTGGTCTATTTGCATAGTTCTTATATAAATCAGCCAGTTCTTTCTTGAACTGCTTATCTTTCTTCAACTTCATATAGACCTGCTCTATCTCATTTAGAATTTCTACTAACTGAGGAGGAACATACTGACCTCCAAATTGACCAAAATTACCTTCTTTATCTGGTAAGTTATATTTATTACTTTTCATATTATTTTTTCCTTTAATTATTAATTATTCTTGGCCTTTAAGACCTTTGTTCGACTGCAAATTTCGCCATAGATAGCGACTGCAGTTCCAATTGATTGTTAAATAGTATTTTATTTTCATTTTTTTATTACAAAAAACCCCCATTTTCGGGGGGTTATATACAAACTTGCCTTAAGTTATAAAAAAACTCCCCTCAGGGAGTTTTGGTTTTTTTACTACACAAACAACTCCCTTATTTTAGAGAGTTCCACCATGAGTTGGTAATTTGTGTGTTTGTTTTCATTTTTTTATTCTAACTTAATAAATTGATTATTTAAAGCTCTTCTATTTGAATATTTGGTTCCATCTCTGGAGCCTCAATAAGCTTTAGGTATTTTTCAGTTGTAGTAATTCTCTTGTGACCAACTAACTGAGATACATATACTAATGGTGTGCCTGCCTTAAGCTGCTCAACAATAAATGTATGTCTTAAATCATTGACCTTAGAACCCTTGATTCCTGCTAATCTGAAGTATCTATCAATAGCTGTTCTAATGTTTCTAACTAAAAATGGTCTGCAAGTCTTGGTCAAGAACACAGTTTTTTCTCTAGCTCTTGGTCTAACTTGTAGATACTCGGTTAATGAATTCTTTGCAGCTATGTTTAAAGGAACTTTACGAGCACCTCTTGAGTTCTGAGCCTGAATGACAATAATATTACGTTCAAAATCAACATCTCCCATTTGAAGAGCTGCTAATTCACTGATTCTCATACCAGTTTGAAGTAGTATCTCAACGACAGCAGACATACGAGCATCACCTCTACATGCATCTCTAAGGGCTCTGTACTCAATTTTAGAGAGAACTCTTGGTGGAGATTGCTCATATTTTGGATGTGTAATGATCTCTGCAGGATTACTAGTAATCATTCCTTGAGAAATTAGGTATCTAAAAAATGCTTTAATAGAATTAATTTTTCTTGAAATTGATTTGCCAGTGTATCTTTGTTTATTAAGTAAAGCCTTGAATTCATCAATGTCATCAGAAGAAACTTCATCCACATCAGTTTTACCTTTTTTTGTAACGAAGGTAACCAACTGTTCTATATCTTTACTGTAAGCTATAACAGTAGCGTTAGCCTTGCCTGCTGCTTTAAGGCTTTCAGTAAAAAGAATTTGTGCGTCTAACAATGTTTTTTGCATAATATATAATTAATCTTGAACAAGTCATTTTTCTTGAACAATAATGTCTTATAATATCACAGAGATGGATTTTTTGCAATGAGAAAGATTATATACCACCCATTTATAGTATTTATTATTACTATAGTTGGAATCATATTCTTTATATCTTTAGACAAGAGTTCTCATAAGACTGATATATCTAATCAAAATATTGAAATACTAGAAAAAGAAGTTAATGATATTTCAAGACAGGCTTCAGAACTTGAGGAAAGAATCATCGAAACGGAGTCTGAGGCTTATAAAGAAAAAGTTATCAGGAATGAATTATTGCTACAAAGACCCGGTGAGAAAGTGATTCAGTTACCGAATTTGAAAAATGAGGAAATTGAGAGTCCAATAACTTCTGAAAAAGACAAACCAATTGAGGAGTGGCTGAAGCTTATAATGTACCAGGGGTGAGAGTTGAACTCACGACCTCAGGTTTATGAATCCTGTGCTCTAACCAACTGAGCTACCCTGGCTTATTTATAGAGGCAATTATACAGGAACTTTGACATTTATCTAGAAAGTAATTATAATGCTAACTCTGGTTATAGATAAATATCTAGAGAAAAAACGCGCGGGATAGTGTACGGTGCACGTGAGGCTCATAATCTCGCAGGCTGGGTTCGACTCCCAGTCCCGCAAATTTAAATAAAAAGACTCCCTTTATGGGAGTCTTTTTATTTAAGTCTGTGGTTGAATTTGAGTTGTTTGGCAAAGCCAAAACGAATCTGACTGAAGCGTAAGCGAAGGAATGTCTTGAGTGAAGACGAAAGACCCAGTCCCGTAAAAATCTCAAATTCAAGTGACCAACTAATGTATATGACACAATACTAGAATAAATTATCCCCTAAATACTTAAGAGTTTTTATATTAATTCTAGATAGAAATTTTTAGTTTTATTTTAACTTGTTTCGTTTTTTTTCTAATTCTTTCCAGTTAGGACCTGTTCCATTTACTTCAAGCCCTCGTTGAAATTTATTTTCATCTAGCTGACCTTCTGTCATAATTGGAATACTTTCACTTTGACTTTGTAAAAAACAAGGAATTATTGCCATTCCTTCGTTTGTAGAGTTAACTCTTACGTGGATGTTTCTACAGTTGCCACAATCATGATCTGCACAATGATCCTGGTAGAATCTAAAAACTTGAGTATCACCTTCATACAGATATATTTGGTTTAGTTTATGGTCAATTATAGGTGTTAAATTATATCTCTTTGCAATTGTGTTAGTGAGTTCTAAGAATGCTGCTCTCGTTTCAGTTTTATTACCCATAACTCCATTGACTTCAATTACATTTACTAGGATACCTTCGTCTTTCGCTCTTTTTAAAACCCCATCTATCCTATCCTGATCACCTGTGAATACAGTGTTTACTACTACTTTCTTACCTTGCTCTCTCCATATTTTCCATAATGGAGCAATTACATGATCAAACAATCTGATGCCCTCAATTCCAACATGAGAACTTGGTTTAGAATTTTCTCCAGGAGTTATTGAGTCCAATCCAAAATGAATTCTAGAAAGTGGAGAATCAACTAATTCTTGAAACTTTTCTTGTGACATAAATGGTAGCCCATTTGTAGCAATTCCAAAAGTTAAATCACCCCAATCACTCGCTGCAATTCCTCTCATTAAAGTACTAAAGTGGGGATATATTGAAGGCTCTCCTCCAGTAAATTTGACAGTGTTTGCTTTATAAATAGCAGCCATCTCAATCAATTTGAGTAGATTTTCAACTCTTGGAATATTTTGATCACCTTGCTCCATCATAATCCAAGGAGGAAGTTGACCTTCATTATGACAATGTTCACAGTGTAAGTTGCATGCACTTGTAAGAGAAATTCTTAAATCTCTAATTTCACCAGGTAATTGTGATGGAGGTGACTCTACAATAATTTCCTCAGGGGGAATGTTTCTATATGAATTATCTCTGTCTTGGAACATAAAAAATTTCTATAATTCATCAAATATAATATAAAAAAAAATTATACTATTATTATATCTTTTATACAATATCGATATTGTTATATATACTTAATATTAATATGGATTGACAATTTATGTTTTTATTGAGAGTATTCAATAACTTTGTTTAATAAATGTGCATAAATTGAATATATTTGATATGTATAATTTTCTTAAAAGAACGATGGATATTATAGGTTCTTTAACCTTAATTGCATTTTTTTTGCCTGTTTGTATTATTACAGCAGTTGCAATTTTTATGAATAATAAGGGACCCGTATTAGCAGAAATTCCTAAGAGGGTTGGTTTAAATGGGAAATTATTTAAAATATATAAATTCAGATCAATGATCGTCAATGCTCATGAACTTTTACAAACTGATCCTAAGTTTAGTAAATTATATAAAGAATATCAGAATAATAGTTATAAGCTGCATAATGACCCTAGAGTAACAGAAGTTGGTAAGATTATTAGAAAGCATTCAATTGATGAAATTCCACAGTTATTTAATGTTTTAATTGGAAATATGAGTTTGGTTGGCCCCAGACCTTATTATCTAGATGAATTGGAAAAGCAGACAAAAAAATATCCACACACGAGAAAGTTAATTAAAATTGTATTATCTGCTAGACCTGGAGTGACTGGTATTTGGCAAGTAGCCGGTAGAAGCGAAGTAAATTTTGATAAACGCATTCAAATGGATGCCGGATATGTTATGAAAAAGTCTATTTTGTTTGATTTAATAATTTTAGCAAAAAGCCCTTGGGTAATGATCTCTGGTAAAGGTGCTATTTAATGTATGAAGTATGATTGAAGATAGAAATTGTAAAATAATATGCCAGTTAAATTTACTGAGAAGGCATTCTCGATAATTGATAGCAGCGAATTTAATATAATACTTGGAAAAAATAAATCAGGGTGTTTGTTTTGCACTCCCAACTCAGAAAAGAAAATATTATTTGAAACAGAAAATTTTTTTATTACTTTTGATGATTCACCTTTAATTGATGGACATTTATTAATTCACTCTAAAGAACATTTGGCTTGTAGTGCTGAAATTTCATCTGATTTATATGAAGAATATGAAGAAGTAAAAAATATTGTATCAGAAGTTTTACTTGAAATTTATGGATCTCTAGCCTTCTATGAACATGGGAGAGCTGGTCATTGTGCAATGAACTTTGAGCAAGTAATGTGTGAGCACTTCCATTTACATGCTCTACCTATCAAGACTAATATTTCAAGCATACTTAATAAGTCTTTTAAAGAAGTTATAGTTGAGTCACAACAAGAGATTTTTGACCTATATGAACAGTATGATCAATACTTATATTTTGAGATTGAAAAAAAGCGATATTTTTATATTGTTACAGATAAAATTCCAAGTCATTTTTTGAGAACAGTTATAGCGAATCAATTGAATACTGCTCAAAAAGCTGATTGGAGTAATTGCACTGATCTTGAAAGTATTAATAGGTTTAAAAAAGAATTGATAAAAAACTATGAATAGTTGTGTATATCTTGATAATGCTTGTACGTCTCATCCAAAACCAGATGAAGTATGGAAATCTATAAAGTACTATATAGAAAGTATTGGCGCTAGTCCATCAAGATCGGGGCATAGTTTGGGTAAACTAGCTGATGAAATTGTATTAGAAACTAGAAATTTATTAGCAGAGCTATTTTCTGTTGAAGATTCAAATAATATATTTTTTGCTCAAAATGCTACGCATGCTCTTAACACACTAATTAAAGGTTATCTTAAGACAGGTGATCATGTAATTACAACAAACTTAGAACATAATTCAGTTTTAAGACCACTTGAAAAACTTAGAAGGGAAAATAAACTAACTTACTCAATTGTAGAATCAAATTCATTAGGCATCATTAATCCTGCAGATATTGAAAAATTTATTACTAAAAATACAAGTTTAATTATAGCCAACCATGCTTCAAATGCCATTGGAATATTATCGCCAATTGAAAAAATTGGGGAAATTGCAAAAAAACATAATATTAAATTTTTAGTGGACGCTTCACAAACTGCTGGCGTAGTTAAAATTGATGTTAATAAATACAATATTGATTTTTTAGCTTTCACAGGACACAAAAGTTTATATGGACCTTCTGGTATTGGTGGTGGATATATTAAAAATCCTGATTCAGTCTTTACTTTGCTTGAAGGAGGAGCTGGAAATAATTCAAAAAGCTTAGTTCACCCAGGATATTCTCCAGATAAATTTGAGGCAGGAACATTAAATTATTTAGGCATAGCAGGATTGCGTGCATCTTTAAAATATTTAAAAACTAAAAAAAATATTGTAGATAATTTACCAAAACTAACTCAATTATTAATTAATAAGCTTTCTCAATTAAATGGTGTGATTATATATGGTTCTAAGAATATAAAATATAAAGTTCCCGTAGTTACATTCAATCATAATTTATATTTTTCGAATCAACTCTCTGCAATACTAGATGAAAAATATAATATCCAAACAAGACCTGGTTTACATTGTGCACCACTAATACATAAAACATTAAAAACTGACAACAAAGGTGCTGTGAGAGTCAGCTTAGGTATACAGAATACTGTAGAAGACATTAACTATTTAATTTCTTCATTAGAAGAAATTACAATGGCTTGGGCATTATAAATTAACTGATTGATTTATCATAAAACTTGTTTTCTAACACAATTTAAAAGATAAATATTTTTTATTCTCCATTCTCAAAATTCCTCATCATTAGCTTCTATCTCTATTGTCAACTCCAAAAAAACAAACTCCTCATTTGTCCTAAAATAGGTTCGGATATCCTCCCACATTCTCAACAATTAATGAAGAAGGCGACGAAAGTCGTCTTTTTTATTAATTGATGTGGTTAAACTTTGATGTCACTGACAAAGTCAGTTTGAATCTGACTGAGCTTCTGCGAAGAAATGTCCGAAGCATGGGCGGAGGACACAGTCCCGCAAACTTAAATACGGGAAACAAACTATGGTTGTCTTTCCATCGCAACTGCGTCCAACCCATTCCACTGATTCATTATATAGCTAACTTCATATTCTGAATTTTCTACAAATTTTTCAAGATCTGCAATTGTACAGTTATCAAAGTCTAGTGGCCAAAAAATGTATAAGCTATCAGTTAAATTATCAAAAGAACAACCAATTGGAGATAATAATTCTGTAGTTGAAATACTTTTATCAAGAAAATATTTAAAATGTTCTGTTCTATACAGAGTTTCAGATAAAGTGACTGTTTCAGGTTTTTGCAAATTGAGAGTATCAATAATATTAAGTGCTATTACATAGTTAGTTTTATGAATCCAAATATTTGGCTTTTGATTAAAATAACGATTAATATTAACTAAACAAATAACTAAAACTAACATTTCAATAACCATGAATTCTATTTTTTTCTGAGAAAAAATCTGTCCTATTTTATTTTTTATAAAAGATAGCGCCCAAACAACACTAAAAATTATTCCAGGAATAGCTACCGATATTCTCAAAGTATTTGGATGTCCCAATCCATAATAATGCGCTTCTGGTATTTGTTCTAAAGTAACAATTTCACCCACTAAAACAACTAAAATAAACATTAATATAAAAATCCCAATAGCAGGTTTTTTATATAAAAGATAGCCAAGACCAGAAAAAAATAAAGTTGAAGTTAATAAGTCTATTGGCGTTGTACCTGCAGGATTTTGTCTTGGATTTGGGTCGCCAGCAATAAAGAACATTGCTAGTGTTCGCTTGCTTGCCCCCATTAGTTCTTTGATAACCTCTTCACTGGATAGACCCTGGTGAAAAACACTCAAACTATAAACTCGCTCATTAGCAATATAAAAATTGTTTAAATTGTAAGTAATCAATGGCAAACTCACAATGAGTAAAGACACAGCAACTACAATTGAAATTTTTAATTTATCTTTGCCATAATTCAAAACTAAAAAAAATATTGCTAAAAAAAATGGAATAAATAGAAGACGAAATGATAAATATGTATAAAGTCCCAAGCCAAGGGTAAATCCTAAAAGTGCTCCTCCATTGGAGGTAGGTTTTTTTGAAAATGAGACTAGGGCCCTACCACTCAAAATTGCAATAAAAATTGCGGCAGACATTTCATAACCAAATCTCGAAACTACAATTAATACGTAAGAGCTGGCTAATATAACAGCACCTGAAAATGATAATACTCTATCAAAATATTGTCTTAATAAAAAATAAAAAGCTACAACACTTAAACTACCAAATACAACACTCACTAATCTAAGAGCAAGTATGCTCCTGCCAATTAGAGAAATTGGTATTATAGAAAGATAAATCAAGGGAGTAGGATGACCAAGATTATAATTTATAAAAGGTGTAAACTGACCCAGGTGAGATAGTTTCTCCACCATCCATCCCAGTGCAACTTCATCGCCCCACATTCCTGGTGTAATTTCACTTATCCTAAATAGATATAGTAATAAAGTTGCTGATAATAAACCAATACTAATTAGTAAATCTACTTTATTATAAACAATTTTATCTTTTATTATATTCCATGAAGGAAAAAAAGTACCAAAAAAAATGCTTGCACTTAATAAATATAATAAGAATGCCCAATTAGGAAAACTATTTATTGAATAAAAATAGACAGATAAAATTAAAGATGAGACAAAAATAAGGACTCTAAAATACTCTTTAACATTCATACTAGTATCTTACTATATTAGGATACTAGTACGATAGATTAACAATACATAATTAATTAAAGAATTTCATACTATTCTTTATCTATTGAATTAGCTTCTATACATAATACTAAAACTAAATATGCTCAACTTATAAAAAGAGCTAAGGTTCTACCATCCTCCCACATTCTCAAATTGAAAAAAAAACAGCCATGAGGTTGTTCTTTTTATCTAAGTCTGTGGTTCTTCTTGTGAAACTGGCAAAACCAGAGGCACAGTATCTACTTTAGACTTATCCCTATACTTCAAGATTGCTTTATCCAGAGTAAAAGGAGAAGCCAGAGAAATTATTTCCAAGGCAAAAATAGAAAGTTCGAATGCAGATGGAATCTGATTAGTAATAAAAAAAGCTCCTAATCCAACTAAAGTTGAATCAAACACTGACTGTGAAAACATCTTTTTTTGAGTCTTGTCGATAGTTTCTTGATCTATTCTATTTTCTTTTGCTAACTTTCCTTTTCTAATTATTTTTTGAACACCAAACCACATTAATGTTAAAAAAGTCATAGTAGCAGTAACTGTATTGAGAGTCCTGTTTGGCTTACTTACATCACCAGAAAAAATACTCATTTTCAAACCTGTTGGAAAATAGCTGGTAATAAACCAAGAAATTATTAGTAATAAAAAAATGTAGACAAAACCATATTTTGCATTTTTTCTAGAAAAAATATCGCCGCTAGAAACTTTTGTTTGTTTACTCTTTTTAATAACCGACTTAGCAGCTTCCACAATAATCTTCATAAAAATCAATACCACTAAAATAATTAAAAATGCCTTCCAGCCAAGATTTGTTGTTTTTGTTACTTCTGGATAAGGTATTTTGAAAAAGACATCCTCTATGGGGTACTTAGGATACGGAACAAACTTAAAAAGCTTAGTTGGATCTAAATATGTTAAGTAAAAATCAGTCAAGAATAATCTACCAATTGTTAAAAAAGTAGTGAGTTGAATTGTGAAATCAAGAATATAAAAAAGAAAAACTTTGTTTCCAAAATGAAAATCTCCCTTAATTTTTTCTAGCTGCAACCCTTCACTCTTGTATTTGTTAACTTTTTTTTGAAACTCTTTAATATTATCTGATTTTTGTATTCTAATTATTCTGAGGGGAATCATCAAAATTGTTTGTAAAACACCCAACATTATCACGGATATCCACATCCTTTTTACCAAAGCATAGAAAAGAAATAAAGCGCTCGCATAAAAACGATACATTCCTCCAGAGAAAAACAAGTAAATTAAAAATATAATTAGTGCTGCAACTAGCAAACTAGATAGTGGTAAAATTCCAGTAAAATTACTCAGGCGATTTTCTGAGCTTATATTTTCATTTGTAGTTTTTTCATCATCATTCATAATAAAAATGGTTCAATTATTGTTAGTAAAAATCAATTTAGAGATATAAATTATTTTTTATTTTTTACAAGATTGTCTGGATTAGACAAGAGAAGATTTATAAAATCTTTGGCTAATTTATTAGAATCCAATTTTTCATGGTTGAATGGAGATAAAACAAATCCTAACAAGGTAGTAGCTAAAATTGAAAGTGAGCCATACGCAAACTTTCTAATAACATCAATGCCCCCTACCAATTCTTTAATTAATTTTATTAAATCTGTTCTTATTTCCGTTAATAATTCCAAAATAGGAACATCTTCATCAGTTTTAACTCCCAGAGATGCTAAAAGAGAAATTTCAGGATGACTAATTTTGAAATCCAACAATGTCTTTATGATATTAAAAAGCAGATCTGAAGGTAGTTTGCTTTCCTTTGCAACTATTCGGAGTTCTTTTTTTAATTCAGAGAAAGAAGCTCTCATTAGTTCTTCCACAAGTTTGTCCTTACTATCAAAATGATAGTACAGAGAAGCCTTGGTAAAATTCATTTCTTGAGCGATATCTCTCATGGAAACACCGTAGTAACCTCTTTGAGAAAGTAACTTTCCTGCTACCTGGAGTATTTTTGTTTTAGTGTCTATTTGTTTTTTGGTCATTTGTGCTTATATAGTCTACTAACTAACCGTTCGGTAAGTATTGTGACATAAAGCATATTTGTTGTCAAATAACTAAAGTGAAAATTAAGTAATAATTGTCATATAATAAACTTCAATGACTTTATTCCCCCACCCAAATCTAATTAGCTTTTTTGTCGGTAAAGATCAATCGCTAGAAAAAACTTTAGAAAGTCAAAAGTTTAAAAACTTTTCTGTAGTAAAAATGGAACAAGTTCATGGTAGTGATTTTATTGAAATTTCTGATAAAAATTTTCCCCCAGAATCAAAAACCATTACTATCCCTAAGGTAGACGCCGTCATCACAACCAAGAAAAATATCCTACTTTCTGTAAAAACAGCAGACTGTTTGCCAATATTAATACATTGGGAAAATAAAAATAATGAACAAGGAATTGCGGCAATCCACTCTGGCCGTGCAGGAACTGAGAAGAAAATCTTGACTAAAGTTCTACTTCATTTAAAAAAGAAGTATGGTGTTGGCGAAGGTAACAATAGCACTAATAAAAATATCACTCAGCATGAGCAAATTACCATTTGGTTAGGACCAGCTATATGCAAAAAATGCTACCAAATTAATGAGGAAACGGACCTTCACTATGATCTATATCAAAAAAATATTGATCAAATTGAGGCAGTTTTTCCAAATAGTAATGGCCAAAATTTACCTTTTGATCTAAAAATCATTCGTAGTGAACACTGCACTCTGCACAACAATAATTTGTTTTATTCTTATCGAAAAACTGGAAAAGGAGTGCTCATGAACTACAGCTTGATTGGATTCACTGATAATTAGAAAGCTTCAGAATCAAAAAGCCCCCGATTTTTCGAGGGCTTTTTTATAAATAATTTTGTATAAAAGAATTATAAGTTTTTGCATTCAGTTTTTAAGAGTATTTCAAGCGAATGCTTGGACTCTTAAAAACTTGGATACAAAAACATCTACATCATTCCACCCATACCCCCACCCATTGGAGGCATTGCTGGTTTTTCTGGTTCTGGAGCATCTGTAACCATGCACTCAGTGGTCAAAATCATTGATGCAACCGAAGCTGCATTGATTAATGAAGATGTAGCAACTTTTGCAGGTTCGACAACTCCGGCCTTTACCATATCACCAAACTCATTGGTAACTGCGTTAAATCCAAATGTTGGATCATTTTTGGCAGCAACAGTTTTTGCAACCCAACCAGCATCGGCACCAGAATTTTGTGCCAACATTCTAAGTGGCTCCTCTGCAACCGAGGCAATTAGATCAATTCCAGCTTGCTCATCAGCTGAAACACTTTTAAGCTTCTTCAAAACTTTAACAGCTTGAATTAAAGTTACTCCACCACCAGGAATTATTCCTTCTTCAATAGCGGCCTTTGTGGCTCCTTTTGCATCTTTAACTCTTTCCATGAGATTCTTCATCTCTGCTTCTGTAGCAGCTCCAACTTGAATGACCGCTACCCCACCAGTAAGTTTTGCTTTTCTTTCTTGAAGTTTTTCTTTATCGAAATCAGATGTAGATAACTTAATCTCTGCTTCAATTTGTGAAACCCTACCACTAATATCTATTTTTTTGCCTTTACCACCTACAATAGTAGTCTCATCTTTGGTTGATTTGACCATATCAGCACGACCCAGATGTTTAACTGCTAAATCTTTAAGTGCCATACCTCGATCTGCTGAAACTATTTCAGCACCAACAAGAACTGCAATATCTTCAGTCATTGATTTCTTACGATCACCAAATCCTGGAGCTTTTACTGCTAAAACGTTCAAGGCACCACGCAACTTGTTAACAACCAAAGCCGTAAGGGCTTCAGAATCTATATCGTCAGCAATAATTACCAAGTCTTTGCTAACTTGCATGAATTTTTCCAAAAAAGGAACTAAATCTTGAATGCTGCTAACTTTTTGATCGGTAACCAAAATGTATGGATTTTTAATTTCAGCAATCATATCCTCACTACCTGCAGCAAAATAAGGAGATGCATATCCTTTATCAAATATCATTCCTTCCTTATGATCGATGGTAATATCCATGGTTTTACCTTCTTCGACCTCAACAACACCATCTTGACCAACAAGACTAAGTGCTTCTGCGATTTTGGCACCAATTACTTCGTTTTGAGCAGAAATGGTTGCTACTTTTTCCCAATCGGCTTTCTTAACTGGCTTAGCCAATCTTCTTATTTCTGTAACGACAGCCTCGACTGCTTTATCTATGCCACGCTTCATAATCATTGGGTTGGTACCAGCGGTAACTAGTCTCATACCTTTAACAGTAATTTGTTGAGCTAATAAGGTTGCTGTGGTTGTACCGTCTCCAGTAGCTTCATTAGTTTGTTCTGCTGCTTGTTTAACCAATTGCGCACCCATGTTCTCAAACTTATCTTCTAAAGTTATTTCTTTTGCAACTGAAACTCCATCATGAACTACATTTGGAGCTCCCCAAGATCTGTCTAAAGCTACATTTCTACCTTTTGGACCAAGAGTTGTGGTCACTGCTTTTGCCAATTGATTAACTCCTAAGAGCATCTTTTGTCTGGCGTCATCGCCAAATAATAATTGTTTTGCTGCCATATTTATTTTCCTTTAACGATTGCTAATACATCTTCAAATTTTAAAAACTGATACTCGATATCATCAATTTTGTAATCATTTCCACCCCATTTTTTATAGATAACAGTATCTCCAACCTTAACAGGACACTTTATCTCTTTGACACCGCTCTCCCAGATAGAATCACCACAAGCTAAAACTTTACCATACTGAGGTTTCTCTGAATCAGATTCTGGTAAATAAATTCCAGACGCAGTTTTATTAGATGCTGTTGCTGGTTCAACTAAAACATATCCAGATAATGGGAAAATTTTTTTGACGGAAATATCAGACATATAAGTTCCTTTTTTACTTAATAATTAATTAATAATTAAATTAGCAGTTTCAAATAACGACTGCCAATGCAAGGTATAATATATCGCATTGAAATTCTAAGTCAACAGCAATTAAGCCTGAGGAGTATCTTTTTGACTATCAATAACAACTTTTTTGTTACCTTTAGCATTGACTAGTTTTACAGATGAAAGTAAGAAACCTTCACAATCAAGACCTCTGTCTTGAAAATACTTGTTTAGTTCTTCTTTAACAATTTTTTCAACCTGACTTCGATGTTGTTTTATTTGATCTAAAGTAAGATCGGAAAATAATCCTGCAATCTTACTTCTAGAAAAAGGTCGGACCACTTTTGAAACCACATTTTCTCCTAGATTTTCCCATAATTCTGGAGCATTATGCTTATCGATTCTAAACAAAATCGAACCTTCCACAGAGATATCTTCGCCATCTTTTGTCATAACAACAATTTTCTCGTCACCCAAAGCTTCTTTATTTTTTGAAAAATCAAAGCCTCCAGAAATAGAATACTCAATAATTTGAGCATTAAACAACTTGGCTACCTGCCAAAAAGGAATTTTAAAATGAAGTCCTGGACCCCAGATACGAGGCAAAACACCCCTGCCTCTGTCATAGATACAAGCTACGTGGCCTGGAGGAACAGAAATAAAGAACCCACCAACCACTTCATCAACTAAAAAAGAAACTACTAATCTATCAAATTCCATAATAATAACTTAATTTGTACCTTTGTATTGTATATCCTTGGTTACTTTGTAGCTACTACAATTTTTTCTTCGGATTCCGCACCTGATGTAGAGTGCTCTTCTTCATTTTTTTCATCTTTGTATGAAAGCATTTTTCTTTTAATTATTTTAAAGATTCTAAGGAAAATACTAAATATTAGGGTTGTAATCACAAAAAGCTTTTTTCCCGCAGGAAGACCCATAAAAATTAAAAAAGAAACTACGGGAAGCACCAATTGGAGTCTTACAACCTCATCTTTACTGACTCTATAAGGAGAAGTAAACAAAGAAATACTTTCCAAGATGAAAATTAGCATGGATTGAATAAAGTTTAATGTAAAGCTTGTATGAGATAAATCATATTTACCCAAAAACATTAAATTGAAAGGTAAATCAAATTTTGGCATGAACGGATAAATTAGATGAATATCTTCTCCAGGAAGACCAGTTTTAAAGATTTTCCAAAGCATTAAAGCAATAGATACCTGAATTACCAAGTTAAAAAGCTCTCCTGCCAAAACACCCCTGCTCGTCTTCATTACTTTCTTCTTCTCTTTTTCGATTTTTATTGGCTCAGTAGCATATATTTCCTCAATATCACGCACTTTTTTTGCTATTTCTCTACGCTCACCTTCGGTTCTATCTCCAGACAAAGAAATTGGTAGTAATAATAATCTTATTAAAACTGTCAAAAAGATAACGGCAATTCCCATGTCTGGTTTGCCTTCAACAAAATGATCTAGAATCCAGTAAAATCCCACCAACACATTTAAAAATGGTTGATAAATAAAAGTGATAAATATATTGGGCAACATAGAAAAGTTAACTATTTAACTTGGGTTCTGTTCCAAGAATTTCCTCTGCTAATTTTATAGCATCTTGGAGTGAAAGAACTAGTTTGTGAGATAGTTCTAGGACTTCTTCGTCTAATGAAAGTTTGTTTAATACCAAATTAGAATCATCAACAAACAAATCAAGAGCATTATTAATCATCTCACCGTAGTTCTCTTTCCAAATTTCCTGCTCAGCTTTAGGTAATGATATCGCTCTATTCAACACCTTGTTAATCTCGGTTATTTCTTTGTTCTTAAGATATAGAACAAACTTTAATGAAGAATTGAAATTACTTGACTTTGGTATTGATGAGATGGAATCAATAAACATGTGTTTAGATTATAGCAAAGTATTCGATACTTGAAGTAGTATAATACTTATTCAGGAATATATGAAAATTATTAACACTAAAAATACTAGCTCTGAAGAAGTAATTGCTCAAACTATAGAGGTTTTGAAGGCAGGTGGCCTAATTATATTTCCAACGGAAACCACTTATGGAGCTGGCGTTGATGCTACCAATCCAGAGGCCGTTCAAAAATTACTTTCATATAAAAGCCGTAGAGAGGGCAAGCCTCTTTCCATTTCTGTATCAGATAAAAAAATGGCTTCTGAATATGTATTAATAAACAATCAGGCTGAAACACTTTTTAAACAGTTTTTACCCGGACCCGTGACAGTTGTTTGCAGAGCTTTGGAGAAGAACTCAGACTCTGCAAATCAGATTTTGGCACCAGGAGTAACTTCAGAGTTCGGTTCATTGGGTATTAGAATTCCAAACTACCAACTAATTCTTAATTTAGTTGAAGAATTTGGAAAACCAATTACCGCAACTTCAGCCAATGCATCTGGTAAAAAGCGCCCTTATTCCAAGGAAGATATCCTTAACAATCTATCTGAAAAACAAAAAGGGTTAATTGATTTAATCCTAGATGCTGGAGAATTACCTCATAATGATCCTTCTACAGTTATTGATACTACTCTTTCTACTCCAGTAACTCTTAGAGCTGGTTCAAATAAGGAAATAAGTAGAGTCATAGGATCAAACACTCAAATAATCTCAGAGTCAGAAGATGAAACTAAAGAAATTGCTGGACGATTACTACTGAAGAATTGGAATCAGGTTGGAGAAAATGGCATAATATTTGCCCTCGATGGAGCCCTTGGAACTGGAAAAACAGTCTTTACCAAGGGTATTGCTAAATTCTTAAACATAGATGAAATTATTAAGTCGCCAACATACTCATATATCGAGGAATATGACTTCAAACGCCATCAGACTACTGGGAAGTTGTTTCACTTAGACATGTGGAGAGTTGAGGACAAAGACATGTTTGACAGACTAGAAATTGAATCACTGGTTGGAAAAAATAACGTTGTTGTTATCGAGTGGTTTGATCAAATTGAGAAGTTTATTAAGCCTAATTTAGAAAGTACAAAAATTGTCAGAGTCCTCATCAATCAAGATGAGGATCAAAGGATGTTAGAAATTAATGAAAATGATTAGATTTTATGTTAAAAATGAAAACCTCTAAGCTTGCTAAGGAGTGAGCATTTTAAATATAAGATCTAGAAAATTAAAAAGATATGAATAAAAACCCTTTGATCCTAGCCGTCGACACCTCTTGCGATGACACATCAGCAGCAGTTCTAAATGGGAACATCGTCTTGTCTAATGTTATTGCCTCACAGACAGAGTTGCATAGACCTTACGGCGGTGTATTTCCCACTGTCGCCAAACAAGCACACAAAGAAAATATTGAACCAACAGTAAAAACTGCATTGAAGCGCGCCAAAGTTTCTATTCAAGACATTGATGCACTTGCAGTTACTGTCGGTCCCGGACTCGCTCCTGCACTTGAGGTTGGCCTTAACTACATAAAGAATCTCGCTATTGAAACCAATAAGCCTCTGATTTCGGTAAATCATATAGAGGGGCACGCTCTTTCTGCACTCGCTCAAAGAAACCAGTTGCCTGGAAAAAAGAAAAGCGCACAAACCAAAAACTCAAGTACAACTAACAAAATTAAATATCCCGTACTTTCAATAGTTGTATCTGGTGGACACACTCAATTTATTCTATTCGATAAAATCGGCGAGTATAAAATCATTGGAGAAAGCATCGATGACGCCGCTGGTGAATGCCTGGACAAAATTGGCCGTATGTTAAATTTGGGATATCCAGCTGGACCAATAATGGAAAAGTTTGCGCGCTCAGGAAACCCGAACTCGATTGCTTTTCCACTACCAATGACAACAACAAAAAACTTTGATATGAGTTTTTCGGGTCTAAAAACATTTGCCCGAAACTATATCGAAGATACTTACGGTAAAACTTCGTTAAATCAACAACAGATCTATGATTTTTGTGCGTCAGCACAATATGGGGTATTTAGGCATATTATGTATAAGTTGAGTAAGGTTTTGGAAAAACATCCTGTTGCTGAAATTTGGCTAGGTGGCGGAGTTTCTGCAAACACAAACTTAAGAAAAATGATTCGTCAAACTATCAAAAGTTTTGAGGGAAAAAATGATAAAAAAAATGCCAACAACCCGAAGCAACTTAAGCAAAAAATAAAAATTTCTTTCAGAACCCCATTCACTAATAAACTCTGTATGGACAATGCAGCTATGATTGGTTTGGTAGCAGAATACAAATTTTATCGTGGCGAGTTTGTAAAAAATTTAGATAGTTTAGAACGTGTTCCTAGGTGGAAGATATAGTTATTTTCCCTGAGTGGACTTGCAACTTATTTAGATCGGACAAGCCCCGCTTGCACATTTTAAGTGTTCGTAGTCTATATCTTCAGCAATAGCCTCGTCTTTTTCGATCTCATTAAGCACTCCCATAAACTCTGAGATTGTGACTGGTTGCTCTGGTTGATACTCATAAGCAGTGCCATCTGTTTGTGGCATAACACTACAGCATTTTACTTGGCTTTGATATTTTTCAACCATTTTTGCAAACTGCCTGTAAGAAACTTTCTCTGGGTTGTACTTAAGAGTATAGGAAACTTGATTCCCACTATCCTCTTCATAAGCTTTTCCATTTTCATCAACACCAACAATCCAATACTTCTCAAGTAACATTAGCCATTTAAACTGCTCTTCTGGAGTAGCTTCGGCGGCAGTTACTAATTCCCCATTCATGCCTATTCTGCAAATGAGAGGTTGTGTTGGAAAACCAACTGCTGTTGAGCCTTTATAACTCTGAAGCACCTTAACTGGATATCCCTTCTCTTTATACTTCTTTACCATTGGATCATCACTTCGATATTGAACCCAACGAATATACTCGCGCATACTTGGTAAATGAGCGCCTTCTGTGAGAGCGAAAAGCTTTGAAACAGTTCCAGATGGCTTAATAGTAGTGTTGGTATGAGGAACTTTGACACCAATCTTCTTTGAATATTCTATAGCCTCCTCTACTACTGCTCTCTTAAATCTGGCTAATGTCATCCAAAATTCTTTAGACTTTTCTTCATTAATTAAATCTCTAAATGCAAAACCAAAAGTATTCCAAGCAAACTCATGAATTCCAGTCATGCCTACGCCAATTCTATTGGTTCTTTTAACCTCGCGAGAGTATAAGCAGTCCATTGTGTTAACTCTAATTAAAGCTCTCACAGCAGCCCTAAAAGCTTCTTCTGCATCATCTAGAGTTGGAGCAAAATAAGGAACAACGTCGGCAATAACACAATAACCACCCAACATATTCAATGATATTTCTCCGCAAGGATTTGGAATCTGAGAATATAGTTTTGCAGAAGCATTCCTGGCTACTAGGGAAAGCATTTTTTCAGTTCGTTTCATTGGTTTATATTTTTGACTTTGAGCATACTTTCCGTCTTTATAATCGTCATAGCCCTCATCATTCTGAACCAATTTGTGTTGGTTGATGAATCCTGGCTCTCCAGTTCCATCATGATAACTTGCACTCATGATTGCCTTTAGAACTTTCTTTGAGTGTTTATTTTTTTGTTTCCAAAATTTTTCGTCTACTGTTACAGAATTATTTGCACTCCATAAAAATCCACCTCTTTTAATGTTAATAAATTCAAAAATTTCTGGGTCAGACCAATTTTTTGTAGCAATTCTAGCACTTCTTCTGGCACCTCCAACCAGAACACACTCTGCTAAATAATGGTCAATAAAGAGAGCTTGTTTCCACGGAGACATTCCAGCTCCTTTAACAGTAACAACTCTTTCTATGGCGTTCATTAAAGGTTTTGGACCAGAAGCTGGTCTGTTCTGCATACCTCTTATTACAGACCCCTTACATCTAACCTTAGAAAAATCCAAAATTAGAAGTTCATTTTTAAATTTTTTCTCAAAAGCCATTGTTTCCATCTTTTCAATAGCCTGAGCCCAACCTTCTCGATCATCCGGAACTTCAAACCAATGAATATTGTCACCTTTGCCATATTTATGTTTTGCGTCAAGAACGCTCTCATCAAAACCCCAAACAAAATCAGGATGCTCTTCAGAAATTACGCAGCGAACACTTGGCATGTTGTCCCAATCAACAACACACATATCATCGTCATATGCTCTACCCACTCCAGAACCATTCATTAGTAGGTAAAACAAAATATATGATGAGGACGCCGTTGAACAATTTGTAAAAACTTCCATATTCCTGTCGGGCTGAGTTTCGTCGCCATGCTGTAGGTGACGACCAGACATTAATAAGGAGGCATTAGCAATGTGTTTTCTTAATATTTCATACTCTTCTTTTTGAAAATCTTTTTTTGCTTTCGCTCTAGAAGGTAGGTTTGACAAGATACCGGTCTCGATGTTGTTGAGCAACAAAGTATTGCCCAAAGCAACTCGATCAGCTACCTCGCTCCACTTCTCCCAACGCTCTCTGCCTGTTTTCTTGTCTGTAATTTTTCTTAGGTATGTACGACGAGCAACAGCTTTTCCCATTCCATTGTCTAGCTTTCTATTAGTAAAATGCATAGGTTTTTTTGGAAGAGTTTTGCTTGTCATAAAATCTTTCTATCAATGTTTATTCTGTCAATTTATTTATTTCGCTTTTAAAATCCTCGAGACTATCAAAATCTCTATACACACTAGCAAAAAGAAGGTAAGACAATGTGTCTATTTTCTTTAACCTATTAATTACTAAGTTACCTATCTCCCAACTCTTTACTTCACTAGATTTCTTTTGTCTCAATCTTCTCTCAACCTCATCTACCAACTCATCAATGCTAGACATGGATATTGGTCTCTTCCACATAGCTTTAGTAAGACCTCTCTTCAATTTATCTCTACAAAATTCTTCTTTTGTACCATCTTTCTTAATAACTTTGAGATCTATGCCCTCAACCCTCTCATAGGTTGTAAATCTCTTGTCACAAATAGAGCAGCTTCTTCGTCTTCTAATTGTTGTTTGATCCTCAGCCTCACGCGAATCAACAACTGACGTTTCTGCTTTATTACAATATGGACACTTCATGTTTTAAGCTCTCCTTAATAACCCTATTACCCTTAATACACTAACTTGTATGTAGATAATGTATAAACCACAACATGTTGTGCATTGGTTTTTTAAGGAATATAAGAATCTCACGATTAATATAAGCGGTCAACTGAAACAAAATATATCAAAATCAACAAAATAGATACTGAAGAATAAATAAAAAAAGACAAAAAATACCCAAAAATAAAAACAAAATCTATGTATGGGTTATTTTTTAAGTTGATTGATTAGAACATTAGATTCAACTAACAGACCCTCTATTGGTGCTGTCTCCACAGTTTTGAACTCGCCCTTACATCTTTCGAGTTCAGCCTTATTCATATTCAAAGCTAACAACAGGTCTTTTCTTGCTGGATCTGATTGAGTATCACTACCTAAATAATCTTGAGCTGCAGTAATTAAATATTTTTGAGACTTTGTCATTGTTGATAGGGCTAACTCTTCTTGGTTTTTTTTCAAAAGCATGCGTGCGCTATATAATCTGTCGTTAGCCAATCTAATTTTGACATATATTTTCCTGTTACCCGATGAGGTACTCAAGATTATTTTGTCTGCTGCCATTAGAAATGGATAAAAAACATGATCTGGCAAGATTCTCTCTCCAACGTAAAATTTTCTTTCACTGACTTTTGGGAAATTATCATATTGTACTTGGGAAGCCATTATCAATGACGTTCCAAAAATAAAAAAACCAAATAATAAAGCAATCGAAGATGTAAAAAAATTAACTTTTTTCATGAACGGTAAATTGTATCACTCAACAAAACTGTGTAAAGCTTAAAAACCACTATGCACCAATAAAACCATGCCCCAAATTGCATGAGAAAGAACCAATGCGAAAGAATTTTTCCTCGTATAGAACAAAAATCCTTGGCCAATGGCGAATAAAAACAGAATAAAAGCCTGTGGCAAAACTAAAGAAATATCATATCTTAAAATTATATTTGGAATGTGGAAAACTAAAAAAATAAGCGCTACTAAAAATACTTGAGAAAACATTGGCCAAGATTTAAACTTTTCTTGAATCACCGTCATCACAAAACTAAAAAATAATAATGTTTCCCAAAAAGCTGTAAACATCGCTAAGATGAATTCGTACCAAAATATATTTGAATCAAATAAAGAAACTGCCTCTACTACAGCCCCATTTTGAATAATTGAGAGAATTGAAAAAACAAAACCAAAAATACCTCCAACCGCTATTCCTAGCAACAAGCCATTTTTTAGTTTATCTGGAGAAAAACTCTTAATTACAGAATCAGATCCAGTGATGTTAATATAAAGCCAAACAGGGAGACCAAAAAAGATTGCCTTACCAAGAATTTCATCAAACCAAATAGGAAAATTGAACATGCTTCTATATAAAACCCACAAAGTCAGAACTAATGTCAGTAGTGGAAAGAACACAACATTATTAGCATTTTTATTTTGTGATGGCATCTATAACAATTTTTAAAGTTTCCTGTTGGTTAGTAGAATATGTATCTATAATTACATCGTATAGATTTGGACGCCAAAAATCAATCGGATCACTTGCTTTTGCTTTACCAGTTTTTACAACCCACTCATTCCATTCTTTTTCATACATTCTTTGCCATTTAGAAAGATTATTTTTGTATCTTTCGTTCATGTTGTTGATTGCATCTGCAGGTTTGACAGCATCTCTGTTGACTATTCTATCAATCTTGACGGCCTTGTCACTACATGTCATTAAAATTTTCAACGTTCCTTTGACATTTTGAGCCAAGAAACCAGAGAGCCAAGATTCAATTATCCAACCAGTTTCATTAGAAAGTTTTTCTCTTATGCCCATATCTACTTGTCTATCAAAATCATCTTCGTAATGACTTGAGTCGTGATGAACACCAGCATTTTCAACAAATAAACCTTTTTCCTTGGCATAGGCTCTCATAAAATCGCCACCGCTAAAACCAGTCCAGCCATCAAATTTCAAATCATCGCTTTTTTTGAGCAAATTAAGTAAAGTCGTAGAACCACTTCCTGGAAGACCAGAAATAGTAATATTTTTATACTTAAAATCTGTGTCAATTGTTTTAGAAGACATAAGAATTCCTATTCTATTTATTTACCTACAACTTTTCTGGCACATCATAGATTTGCGCCTGATTTCGTCCTAAATCTATCTGACATTCTACTAGAGATTTCATAGCATTGCTTAACTTAAGCAATTTTTCTCCTGCTGCCTCGAGTGAAATAACATTATCATCTTTAACATAAAAATGAAATACTCTGTTTCTGCACTCAAGCCAAGTTTCCCACAATTCTCTAGCTAGTGATTGACCACACATCTGTTCTAGATCATCAAACAGCCAATACTTATCTCTTTGGTTTTCACGCATGTCTGGATTAAGAGCTTTTCCAATACGGAATCTTTTACCTTCAAAAGTTTTAACGTCAATTAACTTTAAATCTAAAAAGCTTCTTTTCAAAAAACCTTCATAAGCTTTTGACATTGGGAAAACAATAAATGAATAATCTTCTAAATCAGATTTTAGCTCAAACTCTCTTTCGTAAAGCGTGACAGCTGTCTCTATAAGACGTTTATGTCTATCATTCATGAATAAAAACCAGCTGCTATTTAAAATTTCTCTCACTTTAGCCCTTTATTTATGTTTTTAAGTATTTTTAATAAAAAAATTTGGTACACTAGATAGTATACTTCAAAACCTTTGAGTTGAAACTGTGGTTTACAAAAAAGTATAGACGCTCAACCTAGTTGAGGAAAGAGCATATAAAAATAATACCCTAAAGGGCACAAGTGAAATCAAAAAAAATTAAATCTGTATTTTATGGAAAAAAAACACCCAGAACAAAAAAGATTCGAGGCTGGGTACGTGATAAAACCTCATCAATTGTAAAAACCATAATAAAAACAATTGACTCTAAAAGAATTCAGAAAATCTTACATAAAAAGAAAAGCTCTATTTTTTTTATTTCAAAAGAAGGGAAATTTAAAAAAATAAAATTAAACAAATATGTATCTATAGGCATAATTATAAGTATTTTGATTCTGCTTGGTATATTTATCTATTTACTAAGAGACCTCCCTTCCCCTAGAAGATTAACTAACACAGATAACTATGCTGTCAGCACACAAATTTTTGATCGCAATAATAAACTTCTTTATGAAATTTTTGCAGATGAAAATAGAACTCCAATAGAATTGGAATCTTTGCCTGATTATGTCTACCAAGCCTCAATAGCAATCGAAGATAAAAATTTCTACAACCACTTTGGATTCGATGTTTTTGGAATTGTCCGCGCAATTAGAACTAATATTACCGGGGGAAGACTTGAGGGAGGATCTACTATTACCCAACAATTAGTTAAAAATGCCCTACTCACCAGAGAGAAATCTGTTAAAAGAAAAGTTAAGGAAGGAATTCTGGCAATTTTTACCGAAGCTCTTTACACTAAAGAAGAAATTTTAGAAATGTATCTTAACTATATTTCATATGGTGGTACATCTGTTGGAGTTGAAGCTGCAGCAAACAGTTACTTTGATAAAAATGCTAGTAAATTAACCTTGGCTGAAGCTGCTTTATTAGCGGGCTTACCCCAAGCACCTAGTAGATACTCCCCTTTTGGTTCTGATCCAGTCGCTGCAAAGAATAGACAAGTAGAAGTTCTGCGAAGAATGGTTGAAGATAAATACATCACTCAAGAAGAGGCAAATCAAGCAGAAAAAGAAGTTCTTAACTTTGCTCTATCAAAAATTAATATAAATGCTCCTCACTTTGTTTTTTATGTTAGAGACTTGCTGTATCAAGAATACGGAGTTGAAACTGTAGAAAGAGGTGGACTAAGGGTTACCACTACCCTTGATCTTGATCTCCATAGCTCTGCCCAAGCTTCTCTTTCTGCTGAGATTGAAAAGCTAGAACGTTATCAGGTGAGCAATGGAGCAGCACTGATTATCAAGCCAAACACAGGAGAGATACTCAGTATGATCGGTTCCAAAGATTACTTCAACGCTACTGATGAAGGACAGGTTAATGTTACTCTCGCAGATAGACAACCAGGATCTTCGATTAAGCCAATCATGTATGCAACCGCTTTTCAAGAAAAAACCCTTAATCCTGGGACAATCATAATTGATTCACCAACTTGTTTTAACTCTCCAGGACAAAAACCATACTGTCCAAAAAACTATGATGGTTCTTTCAAGGGACCTGTGACAATTAGATCTTCAATTGGAAACTCATTAAACATTCCAGCAGTAAAAAGTTTATATACCATTGGTGTTCAGACTTTTATGAATCAAGCAAACAAAATGGGGATAACCTCTTGGACTGATCCTTCAAGGTATGGTTTGTCATTAACTTTGGGAGGTGGTGAAATAAAAATGATCAACTTAGCCCAAGCTTTCTCTGTTTTAGCAAATCAAGGAGTTAAAACTCCAATTACTCCATTTATAAAGATTGAGAATTTTAGAGGAGAAGTGTTAATGGAGGAAAATTTTGAACAAAGAAAAAAAGATTTGGGAATTTTAACAGAGTTTGATGGCGAAACAGACCTAGGAGAGTTAAGTAGGGTTATGGATAGAGCGCCAGCATATATGACTAGTCATATCATGCAAGACAACAACGCTCGCGTACAGGCATTTGGATCTAGATCTGAGTTAGTTATTCCAGGAAAAATAGTTAGTGCCAAAACAGGTACAACTAATGATCTGAAAGATAACTGGACTGTGGGCTTCACACCAGAGTATCTAGTAATCACTTGGGTTGGAAATAATGACAACACTCCAATGAATAGAAATGTTGTTTCTGGTGTTACCGGAGCAGCCCCAATTTTTAATGACATTATGAGCTATATTCTTAAAGATCATGAGTATGAGTGGCAGACAAAACCAGAAGATGTTATCACTACTGGAGTTTGCGCGAGTGGTTTTCCACCCGGAAAATCTCGATCGTATGGAGAATCTGGCGAAGCAATAATCGTTTCAAACTCAGACAGTAACTGCGCAATTACTTCAAACGACCTTTATTGGGAAGCGGGATTACCATCTGGATCGAGACAAGAAACAAAAGATGTTTGGATTGATCCAACAACAGGATTGCCTCCAGAATATGGTGAGCAAGTTGAAGGCTTAGTTCTTGAAAATCACACCATCTATGTAGATCCAGTAACAAGAATATATTGCTCAGATTGCAACAGGCCAACGACAGAGGATGGAAAAATCATTTATGAAAAAAATATTGTCACGGAAAATTTTCATTAAATCTAACGAGCAAATGATTAATGATCGCGATGAAAAACTGCAGCAGAAATCAAAAGTTAAGTGGTTTAAAAAAAATAAGCTCAAAGTAAAGATTTCCTTATTGGTTTTTGTTACCTTTTTCTCTACTGTAGCGGTCAGTTTGTGGACATTTTGGGATATTCCACTGATATCCCCCATCGACTCTTTAACGACTTTTATGTTTTTATCAAAATCTCAAATTGCAAAAAATAATCAAAAAATTGTTTATGGCTTCTTACCATATTGGAATACCAATAAATTTACAGTCCAAAATGAGTTAACTCACCTTGGTTATTTCTCCCTAACTCTTAATGCGGATGGAAGTTTTGCCTCCAGTACTGATGGAGAGCTAGATATGGGACTGCATAAATTGAATTCAGATGAGTTTAGCGCAATCAGTAATAATTTAATAAATGAAGATAAAAAAACTGAACTAGTAATTTCTCAGTTCAATCATGATGATATTGCTTACTTTCTCAACTCTCAATCTGCTCAAGATAACTTTCTTCAATCAATTGACAACGTTTTATTAGCATATCCATTTTCGGGAATTAATATAGATATTGAAACATCTGGAGGAACAGATAAAAAAATGAGACAAAACCTAACAAACTTTGTTGCTAAGCTAAGAGATCATCTTGATAAGAAATATAATCATGTACAACTAAGCATTGACATGTATGCTGGTGCAGCTGCCAATCAACAAATATGGAATGTTAGCGACATTGCACCTTATGTAGACTACATTGTTGTCATGGCATACGATTTTCATCGCAGCTCATCATCTCAAGCTGGACCAGTGGCTCCCCTTTTTGGTGGGAAAGACCTTTGGGATGGAGATATTAATCATTACTTACAGGCATTCTTAAAAATTGTTCCATCTGAAAAAATTCTTTTAGGAATTCCATTTTATGGCTATGAATGGCAAACCACTTCTAGAGAATCCCAATCACACACATTTCCTGATACTGGAGCAACTGCGAGTTATTCCAGAGTAGCTGAAATTCTTGAACGCAAAGATGAGTTGGAGGTTCAAGAGCACTGGAACGAAGATGCCTTGTCTCCATATATCTCATATGTTGAAGATGGAGAGATCTATGTAATTTATTATGAAAATAGCCGATCTATTTCTTATAAACTTGATTATGTTAATCAATTAGACTTGGGTGGTATTGCCATTTGGGCGCTAGGTTATGAAGGAGATTCAAGAGAACTTTGGGATGTTATTGAAAGAAAAGTTAACATTAAAGAAAATTGAGAACAACTTATAAAATACCAACATCAAATATATCTAATTGTATCAGATATCATAGTGTGATATTATCCAAAATCGAGCAAAATTACTTGATTTACTAATGGATATATTACTTTTTAATCACCAATCCCAAGAGAAAAAAAAAGAATACTTAATAAGGCATTTAGTTTCTTATCTGATTAAACAAAAATCTAATCAAAAAAAAAAGAAATTAGAGAGAAAAATATTAGCCAAAAGAAAAAGAAGAATTAAGAAAATTAAGTCTTCTAAAATCTACCAACTTTTAAAGGAAGTTGCGCTGTCTTTTAAGATAACATTCAAAAATCATAAAAAACATTCGCTAATATCATTAGTGATCAGTCTAGTTATTTTTTCAGCCACCTACTGGGCTCACGAACAGATTTTCAAAGACCTTCCGTCACCACTAGATTTAACAAAAAAAGAACAAAGTGTCTCAACAAAAATTTTAGATAGAAATGGTGAGATTCTATTTAGAATCTATGAAGATGAAAATCGAAGTATTATTCCATTATCTGAAATTCCAAAAAGCCTCATCAATGCAACAATTGCCATTGAAGATAAAGATTTTTACAATCATCACGGTTTTTCAATAAGAGGAATTTCTAGAGCATTTGTTTCCAATTTTAAAGGAGAGAAACTTCAAGGAGGCTCAACCCTGACTCAGCAGCTTGTTAAAAATAGATTATTAACATCACAAAGAACTTTCAGTAGAAAAATTAAAGAGATTTTACTTTCCATCTTAGTTGAGGGTGTTTACAGTAAGGATGAAATCCTTGAAATGTATCTTAATCAAGTTCCATACGGAGGATCTACATATGGCGTTGAAGAAGCAGCTCAAAAATATTTTGATAAGCCTGCCAGCAAACTTAATCTAGCAGAAAGTGCTGTGCTTGCCGGATTGCCAGCTGCTCCATCTGCATACACCCCATATGGATCAAGTCCTGAATTAGCTACTGCAAGACAAGAAGAGGTGTTAAGAAGAATGGTAGAAGATGGTTACATATTAGAGGAAGATGCACAAAGGGCAAAAGAACAATCGTTAGTACTTAGCACAAGCAAAATTGACATTAAAGCTCCTCATTTTGTTATGTACATTAAAAAAATTCTTGCCCAACAATATGGAGAAGATTTAATAAACAATGGCGGACTTGAAGTTAGAACTACTCTAGATTTAAAAACCCAAGTAGAAGTAGAAAAAATTGTCTATGATGAAATCTCTAAACTCCAAAGACTAAGAGTTGGTAATGGAGCAGCTATGGTCACCAATCCTCAAACTGGCGAAGTATTGGCAATGGTGGGTAGTGTAGATTATTTTGATTTTGAAAATGACGGACAAGTTAACGTGACTATTAGATCAAGACAGCCAGGAAGTTCAATTAAACCAATTAATTATGCTCTCTCTTTATCAAACGGAAAAACAGCTAATTCAATTATCAATGACAGTCCTATTACCTACAACACTCCAGGATCCAAGCCTTATTCTCCAAAGAATTATGACGGAAAATACCACGGAAACGTAACAATTAGGGAAGCTCTCGCCTCTTCATATAATATTCCAGCTGTTAAATCTTTGGCAGAAAATGGCGTTACTAATATGATTGAACTTGGTGAAGAAATGGGAATAACAACTTGGAAAGATAGATCTAGATTTGGTCTGTCACTAACTCTAGGAGGAGGTGAAGTAACCATGTTAGATATGACTGAAGTTTATGGCTCATTTGCAACTGGCGGGCTTCATGTTGAAACAAATCCTATCATGGAGGTTAGAGATTATAAAGGAAAAATCTATTATCAAAATGAATGTGCCCTAAATAATATTAATTGTTTTGATGATAGAGTTTTAAACAAAGAAGTAGCCTTTCTAATTTCGAGTATTCTTTCTGATAATTTTTCTAGAACTCCAGCTTTTGGACCGATATCCACCCTGCATATTCCCGGACAACAAGTTGCTGTAAAAACTGGAACAACAAACAACCTGAGAGATAACTGGACATTCGGCTATAAAACGGATAGATTGGTGTCTGTCTGGGTTGGAAATAATGATAACACTCCAATGAGTTATGTTGCCTCAGGAATTACTGGAGCTTCACCAATTTGGAATAAAATTATGAGAACTCAACTCAGCGAAGAAAATCCCCACTTATTCTCAATACCTGAAAATATTGTAACAAAAAAAGTTTGTATTGGATTAAAAATTACTGATGAGTACTTCTTAAGAGGAACTGAGCCTAGAACTGAGCCTAAATATTGCCAACCACCTCTCCCAAAAATTGAAATAAAATCTAACTAATTTCGACTTAAATACTTGACAATAAAAGAAATAATTATTGTAATAATTAATAGAATAGGCGCAACTAATTTTTCTATTTGTTGTTGATGCTTCTTTCTTTCTCTCTCTTCTTTATTTTCCAAACGAATTCTTTTCTTTTCTTCTTTTTCGTTTTCAACCTCTTGAGTTTTCTTGATCAATTCCTCGTTCGAAAATTCTTCTGATTTTCTCTTCCTCCTTTTCACTCTGATCTCGATTCTGCAGATTGGTCTGCATGCATAACCTTTATTTTATAAACAATTAAGTCTACAACTTGTTCTATTGTTAAATCAGTAGTATCTACAACCCAAGCATCATCAACAATTTTGAGTGGATCAGTATCTCTTTCCATATCAAGTTTATCTCTGGCCATTAGATCCATGTAAACCTGATCAAAAGATGTATCAACTCCCATACTCAACAATTGTAAATGTCTTCTTTTTGTTCTTACAAAACTTCCTCCAGTCAAATATATTTTTAAATTTGCATTCGGCAAGACTTTATAAGTAATATCTCTACCTTCCATAATTACGTCATTAGTCTGAGATATTTCTTGCTGTTTTTTTACCAAAACCTTACGAACCTCTTTGATCTGACCCACTATGGAAGCTCCAGTTCCAACTTTTTCAGTTCTGATTCTCCAAGAAACATCCTCACCATTAGCCAATACCGTTGTTAATCGACCGTCTTTCTCAGAACCAACTGGATTGTGCATTTCGATATCGGAATTTTCAATTAGTGATACTAATCGATCTATATCTTCAAAATCTACATTATTCTTGATGGCTAACAACGAAGCAACTCTATACATTGCTCCCGTGTCAACATAAAGGAAGTTCATTCTCTCAGATACAATCCTGGAAATTGTTCCTTTTCCCGCAGCTACTGGGCCATCAATAGCGATATGAAAATATTTTTTCAAATCTATTTCTTTCTCTTACGAGTTTTCTTTTTAGTAGATTTTTTAGCTGATTTTGGATCTGATGTGTCCCACTCATCTCTGTCAGATGTGAGTAAGCCCCCCAAACCAACAACAATCAAGATGATTGGCCAAAGATTCCAAAAAGCTCTAGGTAAGTAACCAAGGTTAGATGCTAAAAAAATAAAACCCATTGTTACAAGTGAGACAGGCCAAAAAACTTTTTTAGGCATAATTGAGGTACTCCTTTTATAAATAATAATTAAAAAACCTTAACTACATTAAAGATGAATCTTGGACAAAAGTCGAGAGCGATTTTACCGCCCCACTGACTTCAGTTCCTTTGCAACATCTCGATCAATAGTTCGTTTTTTCATTTTTGCTCTTTTATCATGTATCTTTAACCCGAGACCAACGCCAATTTTTAATTTAATGTTTCGTCCAAAAACTTCAAAACTCAAGGGCACAAGCGTCCTATTTTTCTTATTCAAATCATCTGCTAAGCTAACTATCTCTTTTTTTTTCAACAATAATTTTCTGGTTCTCTTTGGATCGTAATCGGTATTATCAGCAAACTTATATGGAGTAATTTGAGCATTAATAAGAAAAACCTCTTCGCTAACTACTTTTACATAGCTTCCTTTAAAGCTACCGCTTTTATTACGCAAGCTTTTAACTTCAGGACCACTCAACACAACACCTGCCATGTAGGTTTTCTCTATAGCATAGTCGTAGGTAGCTCGTTTGTTTTTTAGTAAAAGCACGATCTTATTATAACTTATAAACTAAAATAATTATTTCTAACGCAAGCTTAACTGCGCAGATTTAGAAACAAGTATAAATCTACGCTTCGCGAGGCTTGTTTATAGAAACAATTATCTTAGTTTTGTATAAATAAACTTACAAGGAAATAGGGATTTCAAAAACTATCGAACCACTTATGGCAAATATTTTGTTTAGTTTTTCGCTGACAACAATTGAGCTAACTGTAGCAAGAGAGACTGACTTTATTTCTCTGATAAAATCTCCTGTTTTTGACAAAATAACAACTCTTTTCTTATCTGCCTCTAGAACATAAATATTTTCCTGATTAATATTTGTAAATAATTTTATACCACTTGAAAACTCGTCGCTTAATCCTCTTATAGAAAAATCTTCTTGCTGACCACCAGAAAACTTCTTGATTTGACCATCAATTGTTGAGAGCCAAATATCTCCATCAACTGAGAATGAAGTTATCTCGTTATACTTTAGGCCCGTTGCCGACTTCATCCAACCAATTGGATCTGAATAATCGCCATTCTCATCTTTAGAATACCTATAAACATTTCGTTTATCAGGACTTAAAACATATACAAAATGATCGTAGGCATTAATAAATGTCCCATTCCTATTGGAATCTCCTAATTCTTTTACAGTTTTGATCTCACTATCGTCTTTTAACTCAAATGATTTTATTCCATCTGAAAGCACAATAACTTCATTGTTGTTAATTACCAAATCTTTAACATTCTCATACTCAGAAAAGTCTCTAACATTAACTTTTTTAGTTGATATGTTTAAACTTACAATTTGTTTCTTCTCTGAATCTAGTAGAACTAGTTGTTCATCATTAATACCTAGATTATTTGCAATATAATCAGATTTAACTAATCTTAAATCATAAAAAACCTCTAGTTCATCTAGCTCATCTTTACCTGATATTTCATCATAAAAATTAGAAGCCTTTAACAATTGTTTGTCAATTAAACTAACAGATCTACTATTTTCGTTTTCTTTTTTTAATGCTTCTAAAGAACTAATTATCTCAAGAGTAATATCTCTAGAAGATATGGGGTCTGTATTTAATTCTTGTTGTGCAAACATTAGCTTGGACTGGATTGGTAAAAGTAGAGAGTTGATTCTTTCTGTTTCTTTTTTGTTATTAATAATTATTGAAGAAATAATTCCTAGTACTAATAAAACACCAACAATGATGATGATAAATTTTTTGCCTATTTTCAAACGCATACTTGAAAAGATTGAGGTGGGACGGTTGATTCTTATAGACTTTATTTTAGAGAAAACTTCTCTTAAATTAATTTTTCTTATATTAATAATACTTTTTTGAAAAAATCGCTTGGCAAAAACTCCTGCATTTTTAAAAAATGCAGCCTTTTTAAAAAAGACTGTGACTCCTGATATCCTAGCTGTAAATCCTGATAATGTACCAGATATATTTTCTGGTAAATCAGCGGTGACTTCTATTCCTTGATCCATATCATCATCTAAATCGTCGATCTCAATTTCTGTATTTTTTACTTCATCTTCTTTATTGAGCAATATCTTTGAGAACGCTAACTCCTCACCTTCAGTAACCTGATTAATAAAAACTATTGCAGATAAAGAAGAATCAGTTTGAGCATGGAGTCCTGGAACAACAGAGGTAATAATTATATCTACATCAAAGCCCTGAGAAAATTTTTGTTCAATCTCATTTAAAAATTGAGAAGCTTGGAGTGTTGTGAGTACAAAAACATCACTGCTTGTATAACTTCCGCTCACAATTTTTATTTGATCTTGGGAGAATAAGATTTTTCCAATTTTTTCTTTTCTTTTTAAGAAAACAGAACCCCCCTTAGTAATAAAAACACTTTTATCACCATTAATTAAGGCACATGAAATAAATAATTCGCAGCTATTCTCTTCAACAAACTCCACTAGCTCTTGAATAAATTCGTGAAGTTGTTCAACATCGTAGTAATAAAAATCAGAAATTTTATCTGACACATCTCTGCCGACATTGCCCGCATGCTTGCCAGAAATTGCAAATACACTAATTAATCTAGTGCTTGCTGAGGATGTACTTTCAGCTACTTGGGACCAGCCAGTAAACTGCGGCAATCCCACAACTGGAGTTACCTTTAGACGAATCATTATTGAAATTCTATCACACGAAACTAGAAATTACCTTACAAAACTAGTAAGTAGTATATCAAAACTAATAAACTTACTGCGAAATGAATGTAGGCAAAAAATTTATTTTGAACAGAGGCAGTTGTTTTTAATGTTTTACTCATTAGAGCAATTTGTTTAATGATTAGAAACGCAAAAAGTAAGTATAAAAAGCCTGACAAAACAAACATGAACTTCACTACTACGAGCATTAACTCATTTCCTGCAGTAAATTGAGGCATAAATGTTGTCATTATTGAACTCTCCCTTCAAATTTCTCAAGTTCTTCCTCAAGTATCATCTCATTTAGTAGAGCTGTAACTTTGGCAGGCTGAGGAACATCTTCAAACTCGAGTTCTTGCTTGGTTGCCGCTGTTTGAATAACTACGGTGCCATAATCAAACATTGAGGAAAAGAAACCACTTGTTTTTGAAGTTATATCTTCAATTTTGTCAATCTTTGTTGTAGAAACGTCTTTATAAATCATAGAAGTAAAATCAACATCAATTATTCTTTCATCTGTAACCAAAAAAACTCTATAAAACCATTTTAGATATGACTCTAAAGCAAACCCCGCTGTTAACAAATACCAACCTATGAAACTTCCAAATCTGTAGGTAGCTGGTAAAAAAGAGAATATGTGAGCTTTATAAAAGAGTATTGGTGCCAACATCATAATAACTACCGTAGCAATCCATTTTACTTGGGTAATAAGGTGTTGTCTGAGCATCAATACTATCTGTTCATTTTCTGATTGAATATCAATTGACAGTCTTTTTGGTTTTGGCAAAAATGCAGCAACGTGTTTCTCTGCTGGAACTTCTTTTCTCATGACTTCTGAATATTCGTCAACATGACGTCTTAGACCATTTTTCTCAGCAGATGTTGTACCCGTTTTTGTATGCGACATAGCTTTATTATAGCATCTTGCGATCAGATAAAAACTTATCTAACATTTTTTGGCAATCTAAATAAAATTGTTCTAAAGATGAATTGTTAATAAGTTTGAAGTCGGCTAACCTTAAACACTCTGATACTTGTTGACCATTTTTACCTTCACCCTCTCCTAAATCTCTTGCCTCAACCTGTTTGAATTTTGATGCTGTTGTAGAATCCTCTCCTCTTTCCTTAGCTCTTTCCAGATATCTATCTAGCCTTCTATTCTTAAATGCAGAAATATGAATTATTTTTCCTCCCAAATTGTTTTTTATAACTGCGATCTCCTGAGGATTTCTAACCCCATCAATAACAACAAGGTTGTGTTTCTTTATCTCATCGGCAATGCGATCTACTAAAATAGACCCTGTAAAATTTTCTCTTAAATCATTACCAATATCTTGTAGATTTTTTCTATTTATTTCTAAGCCACGCTTTTTTGTTTCAGATCGAACTACATCTGATAAAGAAAAATACTTAAAACCCTTGGATTTTAGATACTCTGCTATCGTTCCTTTGCCACTAGCAATTGGGCCTACTAATCCTAGTACAATTTTTATTTTAGAAGAAAAGAGATTGCTTTTGGATGCGGTTTTCATGAATTCACTTGGGTTTAATATTTCGATTTATTAATTTTACAACAAACTTAAATGTACTAGAAAAAAAATATTTGTGTAAGTGGATATACAAGCTTGTTTGCTGAATCACATTGCAAACGATAAACAAGTGGTGGTTTAAAAATAAAATATAGTTTTTTGACCATTTTAGGCGAACTGCCTACGGTCAAAAAACTATATTTTATTTTTAAAAGCTACCTCTTCAACACCGCCATAAAAGTTTCTTGATTGAGTTCAACTTTACCAAACTGTTTCATTCGTTTTTTACCCTTTGCTTGCTTAGATAAAAGTTTTTTCCTTCTAGTGACATCACCTCCATAGAGCTTGGCTGTAACATCTTTTCTAAAAGCTTTAACAGTCTCTCGAGCCACAACAGTTCCTCCAATTGCCGCTTGAACCGGAAGCTCAAACATTTGCCTTGGAAGCACTTCTTTTAATTTCTTAACAACTCTTCGTCCTTGCTGTGGAGCAGTATCTCTCACAGTCATGAAACTTAATGCTTCTACTTCTTCTCCATTAAGTAAAATAGATACCTTAACAGCATCAACTGGCTTAAACTCTAATAATTTATATTCCATCGATGCATAACCGGAAGTAAGAGATTTTAATGTATCGTGAAAATCTGTAATTATTTCTGCCAAAGGTACGACACATTCTATATTTACCCTACTACCAACATGAGTACTTTTAACAAAGCTACCCCTTCTATCTCTGCAAAGATTTATTATCTCGCTCATCTGATGAATTGGAGCCAGAATGTTAGTTTTGGTTATTGGTTCGCGAATTTCTCTGATTATTGATGGATCTGGCATATCAGCAGGAGTTCTAACTATTAGTTCCTCTCCTGTATTAGTGGTAACTTCGTAAGTAACCGATGGAACTGTAGCAATTAATTCAAGATTAAACTCTCTTGTTAACCTTTCTACTACAATTTCAGCGTGTAAAATTCCTAAAAAACCAACTCGTAATCCGCTACCTAGAGCTTGAGAATGAGTTCCAGAAAATCTCAACGCAGCGTCTCTAAGTGATAATTTATCCATTGCGTCTTGCAAAAAAGTAAATTCACCTGCGTCAGTTGGATAAATTTCCATGTAGACCATTGGCATTGGTTCTTTATATCCAGGAAGAGACTCAACCTTTTCTCTCTTACTAAAAGTAGTCATGGTATCGCCAATTTTTAAAGATTTTATATCTTTTAAGCCTGTTGCAACATAGCCCACCTCGCCAGCTCTTAATTCTTCAGCAGGCTTCATTCCAGGAACAAAAACTCCCAAGTCTATCGGAGAAAAAGAAGATTTAGATTGTGTAAATCCCATTTTTTCTTTTTTAACCACTCCATCGACAACTCTTATTAAAGCAACTGCTCCTTTGTGAGGATCAAAATGAGAAGTAATTAGTAAAGATCTTGAATCTTTTTCATCATCTCCTCCTGGAGCTGGAATACGATCAATAACTGCTTCAAGCACTGCTTGAACATTTTTTCCAGTTTTTGCCGAAACCATAATTAACTCATCTTCACGACAATTACATAGCTCCATAACTTCTAGAGCAACTCTTTCAACTTCTGCTGATGGTAAATCTACTTTGTTTAAAACGGGAATAACAACTAGTCCCAGTGCTTTTGCTTGCTCAAAGTTTGATAAAGTTTGAGCTTGAATACCCTGAGAAGCATCGACGACTAAAATGACACCTTCGCAAGCAGCTAAAGAGCGACTAACTTCGTAACCAAAATCAACATGACCTGGAGTATCAATTAAATTGAAGATGTATGTTTTACCACCATGTTCTTCACTACTATACTCAATTCTAACTGGAGCTAGCTTGATAGTTATCCCTCTTTCTCTCTCAATTGGATTACTATCCATCATTCTGTCTTGAAAATCTAGTTTATCTACAGTATTGGTGAAACGCAAAAACCTGTCTGTTAAAGTGGTTTTTCCATGATCTATATGAGCAATTATCGAAAAATTTCTAATAAATGAACGAGAATAAGCTTGGCTTCCCATTTTCACCTCGCATCCTTAAGGATATTATTTTTTAACTGTTTTTTTTGTTGCCTTAGCAGCAGTTTTCTTTTTTGCAACTTTTTTCACCTTTGCCTTTGGAGAAGCAGCCTTGGTTACTTTTGTTACTTTTTTGACTACGATTTTCTTTTTTGGCTCAGGAGTATCTGAAGTTTTCACTAACTTACTAAGTTGAGCTTTAATTCTTCCTGCCTTATTTTTATGCATTAAATTTCTCTTGACTGTTTTATCAATACTAGAAAAAGCAGATGAAAGATTATCCTTGGTAGGATCTTTTTTTATCTTATCAATCGTAGTCTTTAAAATTGATTTTACTCTAGAATTAAAAACTGTTTTCTTTCTACTGGATCTGAGTGCTTTTTTTGCGTTTTGTAATATTGGCATATTTATTGTTTAATACTAATTATATAACTAAGTACAAATTTCTACTTTCTAAATTTGAGCTAGGCAGGAATTATACCAGAAATGTTCTATAATTGATACAAATGTTCTCATTCACAAAAAACACAATCACCCATTTACTCACTAACAATGGAAAATGGCTTGAAAAACAACAAACGAGTATTAACTCAGCAGCAGTAGTTATTGCGCTGGCCAACGTTCTTTCTATTTTTTCTGGTTTTATAAGGACCAGAACCATCTTTGCTTACTTCAGCGAAGAGGTTGTCACAGCCTGGACGCTAGCTTTCCAAATTCCAGACATGCTCTTTCAACTTCTTGTTTTCGGCGCTCTCTCCGCATCTTTTATTCCAATTTTTCTCTCAGTAAAAAAGGATTATGACAAGCAAGCAGCATTTAAGATGAGCTCTATTGTGCTGAATATATTAATGGTAGTTTTTGCAATAGCAAGCATAGTAATTTATATCTACGCCGAACCACTTACGATAGCCAGAATGGGAGATCAAATTTCTGCCGATCAGTTATCGATAATCATCAATCTTACAAAGATAATGCTTTTGGCTCAAATATTCTTTACGGTTTCAAATGTAATGACAGGAATCTTGCAATCATACAAGAGATTTATTGTTCCTAGTATTGCTCCAATTATTTATAACTTTGGAATTATTGCCGGAGTAGTAATTTTTCATGGAAAGCTTGGAATCTATTCAGCAGGTATTGGAGTAGTTATTGGTGCTTTATTACACATGATCGTTCAAATTCCTTTAGCCTTAAAACTTGGCTATAGACCCAGCTTCTCGCTTAACATAAACTTTCCCGGAGTTAAAAAACTTTTTTTACTTTCACCAGCAAGATTTCTGACTATTGGAATTTCCCAAATACAAACTCTAGCACTTGGTTATTTTGCAACATCTATTGGCCAATTAAGTTTTCTCTATATTTCATACGCAACTTATTTGTCGGTATTTCCTGTTAGATTATTTGGAGTACCACTTAGCCAAGCAACTCTCCCCTTTTTATCTCAACAATCTGGAAAAGAAAACCTAATCAAATTTAAGGGCTTAATTCTTCAGTCTTTAAATCAAATATCTTTTTTAACAATGCCCACATCAGTTCTTTTGTTGATTTTAAGAGTCCCAATCGTCCGTCTAGCATTTGGTACTGATAAGTTTAGCTGGACCTCAACAATTACCACAGGCAAAATCTTAGCCATATTGGCTGTATCTATTACAGCTCAAGCAATGGTGCAACTTCTAATTAGAGGTTTCCATGCTCTAAAAGATACCAAGACTCCTTTAGTTATTTCAATTATATTCACTAGCTTCTACTTGATCGGATCCTTCATAATAGTCAACTACACAAATTTTGGTATTCTTGGACTAGCAATTATTAACTCTGTAAGTTTTATCGTCGAGCTACTGTTATTTATTATTATTTTCAATAAATTTATTCCAAACTTTATAAGCAAATCTCTAATTATTCCTCAACTAAAAATATTATCTGCAAGTTTCTTCATGGCTATATTCTTATATCTTCCATTTAGAATATTTGATGAGTTAATTTTTAATACCACTAAAACAATAGAGCTTATTGCTTTAACAGTAACTACCAGCACCATTGGTATGTTGGTCTATATATACTTTGCGGCAATATTTGAAATAAAAGAACTAGAACTTGTAAATAGAGCCATCAGAACATTAGGTAAAAAATGGAGAACTGATGTTGGTGAAACTCAAGAGTTCTTAATTGAAACATCTGTCGATGATGATCTAGTGTAGATTACAATTATCTTGTACAATAAATTTGTAATGAAAAAAGCTGCCCAAATTGAAATCAATCTAGTTCCAAAAGATCCTTTTTTTTCCACTATTCTTGGCAAAATATTGAAATGGTCACTTTCTGCTGGAAGATATATAGTTATTTTTACCGAACTCGTGGTTATCATGAGTTTTATTGCTAGATTTACTCTAGATAGAAAAGTAACTGATCTAAACTCTTCAATTAATCAAAAAAAGAACATAATTCTTTCCTATGGAGATATTGAAGAAAATTTCAGATCTATTCAAGAAAAAATTACACAGTACAAGCAAACTGAACAAGAAACTAATATCGTTGAAACCTTTGCCAACATGAGCGATATTATGCCAGATGGAATTATCCTCAGAGAACTAGCCATTAGGCCAACATCTGTCATAATAACTGGCAAGACTCTTTCTCAGAATTCTTTCAACCTTCTCATCAACAATCTGCAAATATCATCAAAATTTTCGAATATAAATGTTGGACAAATTGAATCCAACAGTGAAGAACCTGGTTTATTTTTTAGTATAAAGGCCGACACTAAACAAGAAGTAAAAGTAGAGAAAGCAGCAGCTGCAAAGAAAAAAACAGATGTATTAGATAGGACTCAAGGATTATAGAATGAAAAAGAAAAATGAAGTCACCAGCGCCTTGAATCATTTTTATGATAATCCAATTGCTAAAGTTTCTTTAGAACTTTTTTTGACTATAGGATTGGTTTTATTTTTAGCAGTATTTGCTATTAAACCAACGATTTTAACCATGTCTGGACTTATTAAAGAAATTGAAAATAAGCAAAAGTTAGAGTCTCAACTTACACAAAAAGTGGCTGCCCTCCAAACTGCTCAAACTGAATATATATCAGTGGAAAGCTTATTGCCAATTTTAGATGAAGCGATACCATCATCTCCAGAAGTAATTTTGAGTGCAAAAATCATTGAAAAAGTTGCTGCTGATAATAAAGTTGTCATAAGAAACTTAAGTGTCTTGGAACTCCCGCAAAACATTCCTGACGACACTCCGTTCTCAAAAAAAACGAAGCAAAACTTAAGCTTTTCCGTAAATATCTCTGGAGATTACGTCTCAATTAGAAACTTTTCTGAAGCTCTTAGGAATTCAAGAAAATCCTTCGTTATTGACTCTATAACATTTGAGCTGGAAGAAAATAAAGGTTCTAAAAAACTTAATGCTAGTATTACTATCAACATCCCTTTCTTTGGAGTCGAGACAGCTAAAGAAAAATAAATATGAATCTGAAACAACCCATGACTTCTAAGTCAAAAATATCAAAAGACTTTCAAAAACTCAAAACAAATAGGCAGTTCTTGACTATTTTAGTTTTATTATTTGTGTCAGTTTTATTTTGGATAACCATTAGCCTCATTAGCTCTCAGTCAAAAGAAGAAGTCTCTAAAGAATTAACAGCTTTATCTAAACCATTAACTCCAACTTTTGACAAAGAAATTTTAGAAAAGATAAAAGCAAAACATTCTTACTCAAAAGAAGAACTATCCTCATTTGTAATATATAAAGTTTTAACAACCAGGAACGGAAAAACTGAAAAAGTTGTTCCTTTGGAAGTCACAATCGATGATATTGACCCAAAAACTACTACTACTCCAGATACTAAAAAAGATATTAACTCTCTACTCCAAACAGAGATTGAAAGCTCTAAAAGCGGTGAAGTTTCTGAATCCACAAAGAGTGGAACACCACTTGAATAACACTAGACACTCTTTGTACCCATAACTCATACTTTATTCGGTTTTTGTTCGCGTTGCTTTCTTGATTATATTTATCTAAAGTAGATAGGAGAGCTGTCGTAGAAAAACGTGCAGTTTTTATGTGGTAAATATGAATAAGTTAAAAATACCTAAAAAACTCCTTGATAAAAGAATCCCTACGATATTAGGAACCATAATATTGGTTGTTGCTCTGATTTCTGGAACATTACTCATTGGTAAAGGAGGGGGTGTCTTTGCCCCACGTGCATCTGAAGAAACTACTCCTAAAAACGTCAAGGTTACAAACATTAATGACACTAGTTTTACAATTTCATTTTTGACAGACATGAAAGTTGCGGGATTCGTAAAATATGGCACGGATGCTGGTAGTCTAAAATCACAAGCAAGTGATGATAGGGATCAAATTACCGGTACTATCGGAGAATTTCAAATTCATCACATTACAATTAGAGGCCTACAACAAGCAACAACCTACTACTACCTGATTGGAACTGGTTCTGGAAGTACATTTGATGATAATGGGCAACCATTTAAAATAAAAACCTCCGCTAGGAATGGTTCTCCAGCAGCTGCAAAAACAATTTATGGAAGTGTTACCACTGAGTCTGGTGCTCCAGCGCAAGGATCTATAGTTTATGTTGAGGTTAAAGGAGCTGGAATAATGTCCTCTCAGGTCAAGTCTTCTGGGAGCTGGGCAATTCCCCTTTCCAATGCTAGAACCATTGATGGAAGCGCGTATGCAACAATCTCCGATCAAAATGATGTAATGATAAATGTGCAAGGACCTCTTGTTTCCCAGAAAGCATCTTTTGTAACCACAGTAGAACATTCTCAACCTGTTCCGGGAATAGCATTTGGACAAAATGCAGTTGCTGACAATACTCAAGATACCGTGGAAACTTCAGAATCTATAAGGGAAACAACAATAACTCCCGTGATTGAACCAGAAGTAGAGACTGTTGAAACTGAGAAAGTCGACGATGATATTAATTTAGAAACTAAAATGGATATGGAAAATGATTCGACAGAATCAGCTAAAGAAGCAACTCAATCTAGTAGAACTGCCCTACTTGATGATTTATTAAACGATGATGTTAGTTCAACCAAAAGTGCAGTTACAGAACTCAACCTTGAAATAGAAGATTATCAAACAGTTAGTATTTCAAATCCAATAATTACTGGCAAAGCACTTCCAGGAGTTAAAGTAACAATCTCAGTTCATTCAGATACACAAATCCAACAAGATTTGGTGGCAGATGAAAATGGAGAGTTTGCTTTAGATATTTCCAAACTTTCAGAATCATTAGAACCCGGACAGCACACTGTCACTTATTCTTATACCGATCCTAATACTGGGGAAATTATAGAAAAAACTGTTGAGTTTGCGGTTGATGATACGTCTCAACAACTGGCCTACAATCAAGAATTAGAAGAAGAACCAGTTCCTTATGGATCAGGAAATCCTTATCCTATAGACAATGCTTCTAAATCTGCCGAAGCAAGTGAGTCGGCAGTAGCTACGCAAGAAGCTAGAGCTGATCTTCCTGCCACAGATGAAGGCGTACCAGTCTCAGGATCAGTTGGAACAACTTTAGCATTAGTATTTGGCGGATTATTCTTTATAATTTCAGGACTCTGGAGTTTCTGGATTTCTACTCAATTGGGAAAAGATGATCTAGAAATTTAAAAACTGTGATAAAATTCAAAATACTTCATGCCTCAATACTCAGTGCATCCTTACTATTTTTCTGTTAAAAAACGAATTCTTGACGTATCCCTATCTCTAATAGGCATAGTCCTACTCTCTCCATTCTTTACTGTAACATATCTTTTTTTTATTACCCTCGTAGGTCATCCTTTTATTTTTAAACAAAAAAGAATGGGCAAAAGTAAAGATACATTTATTCTATACAAAATAAGAACCATGAAAATTGGATCAGAAAAACAACAAAATAAATTCAGAAATCTTAGCATCGCCCCATACCCAATGTTTAAAATTGAAGATGATCCAAGATTTATCACTTTTGGAAAAATTCTTTCAAAATTTGGACTAGATGAATTACCCCAAATTTTCAATATTCTTAAAGGAGAGATGAGTTTTATCGGTCCTCGCCCGTTGCCTATCAATGAGGCAAAGAAACTTCCTCCATCTTGGGATTTTAGATACAATGTCAGACCAGGAATACTATCAAAATGGGCGCTATCACCAGATCGCTATGAATCGTTGGCTAGCTGGAAGAAACTTGAAGGAGAAACTCTTGAGTCTGGCTCTCTAAAAGAAGATGTTCTGTTAATAATGCGAGCCATAAATCAAACAATTATTAAACAATTCTTAGCTATAGTTAATTAGTTATTGGTATTGAATTTTATTTCAGGGTTCTCTGTAATTTCTTCGAACAAGGCTTCTGCATACATTTTATTAGTCCATATAGATGGATGTCCATCTAGGCGACTTACACTTGATTTTTTTATTAGTTTTTCATGATCAGAATAATATTTTGTATAAGAATACTTTTTTTTGAAATAAGAACCAAAAGAAAAAACTTCTAGATTGTTGCCAATCAACATTTGTTTGATGTCTTCAATGACATACCAGTCATATCTAAAACTATCAAAATCTAGATAAATAGATTTTTCCTTAGGTAAAAGTGATAATAAATTTTTAAAAGCACAAACATTCTTTGTCTCAGTTTCCAAACTTTGTTCAACTCTTTTCTCATGAGATAAGTTTTTTGTATAGTCAGTATTAAATTCATTAAAGAAATCAGTCCAAACTAGTTCTCCGCTACAATCTGAATAAATTTCTCCCAATAATTTCTCATCATAGCGGTCATCTTCGTTTGCTAGTAAATCATTTGAAAGAAAACCAAACAAAAATAAGTCAGCGTCACCGTGTATAGATTTGAATATCTTGAATTTAATAAAGTTATCAAAGAAATTATCTCCATGATTGGCAAAAGAGACTATATTGGTCGGCCTAACTTTATTTAATTTCTTTTCTAAAATATTAACAAATCTATCTTTATCTCTTAATCCCTGCCCCCATATATAGGAGTCTCCAATTAAGACTATCGTAAAATTTTCATCTTTATTGGCAACAAAATCTTCGGTTTCTCCATTATCATAGCCTCTCCATCGATTTTTAAGATCAATTAAATCACTAGATCTTTCACCAAATGTTCCAAGGTTAATTCCTTTATCTAATGGCCAATATCCATGCTCAATGCTTTTCTGATAAAAAAGTCGATCAAAAAAATAGTTTTCTGCAATCCAAAAACTAACCTTGTATGACAAAAAAGCTGAAACAAAAACCAAAGCAATGAGATTAATAATTTTCAGTTTCTTCATTTGATTCATATGAGTCCCAAATAGCCTGGATATCACTATAATATCTGTTCGCAATTTCCCACTCCCCTTTTTCTTTATGAACAGCAATAGATTCCAAAAGGTATTCAAAAACCTCTCGCTTACTATCATAAGATTGAATAAAACCTTGGTTCTCAATCTCCATAAGTAAAGCAAGTCCTTTCTGTGTCACAATACCAAGTTCATCAAAATTACCAGAATCTTTTAAAGCTTGATGATAATTTTTATTTATAATCTCGAATGGCTTATTCTTTACAAGATCCTCATAGAGCTCTATTTTTCTCTCTAATTCTGGAGAGTCTTCGATATTCTTTAAAATGAATCTATCCTCATTTTTATATATTTTGTAAAGAGACTCCCTTTGACTACTGGAAAGATTATTTTCTAAACGAAATTCTTCTGACTGAAGATAAAAATATGGGAAAATTTTAAATGCCAGATCATGCCTTTTATTAAAAATTAATGCTTGAGTTGCTGCGCTAATAATACCCAAAATAATTAAGGTTGAAACTAAAAGTACCCAGACAAATTTAGGAAGATTAAAGTTTCTTATTTTTTTATTTTTTGGGTAATCCCAAAGTACAAGAGCAATAAACATAATTGTCATCTGGTAAACTGAAAATTTACTCCAATCATAATCAATAAGAGAATTCAAAAGCAAATTTATCAAACCTAAAAAAATTAAACTATTTAGAACATAATTATCTTCGTCACTTTTCTTGATTTTTGTTATAGCTAAGAACATATTTTTGAATAGAAAAATAATCAATAAAAGATAAATTGTACCGGTAAAAAATCCAGACTCAGCAAAAACCTGAAAAAAAGTATTATGAGTATAAATCGAGTTATATAGAGCAATTACATTAAATTTTTTAGTTATAAGTGAAAATGTTCCAGGACCATAACCAAATAAAGGGCTGGATTTAAAACCCAAAAAAGCCTGTTTATAATATTCTGGCCTTACTTCCTTTGAAATTGGTTTGCAAACTTGATTTTCAAATTCACCACCCAAACAACTCTTATCTGAGAGTGAAAAAGAAAGGACTGCTAAAACTATAACAAGAAATAAAACTGAACCTATAAAATATAAGTTCAGTTTCTTAAATTTTTTCTTTCTTACAAATCCATACAAAAAAGGAACTTGAAGTAGACTTAAGAAAATAGCAAATCTTCCAAAGGTAAAAAAAAGTAATACATAAAAAAGAACTAAAATTGATTGTTTGAACTTAAAGAATGTGTGTTTTTCTGAATAAACAAACCACCATCCTAGAGGGATTATAAATAAAAGTATGGCCGCAAAGTGGTGATGTCCGTGAATAGAAACAAAATTATTTACTATTGGAAGAAATTTACTTAAATTGGGAAAGCTAAAAAACACTATGAAGAATTCTGAAAGAACTAAGCCTACCAGTAAAAAAGTTGCAGCAAGCTCAAATTTTGAAAATAGCTTTATCTCTCCTAAACTTCTAAAGAAAATAAAAATACAAAAAGTTGAGATATGCAAAATTAAAACATCTAAACTTAATGGAAAGCTGTGAGTAAATATTGAAGAAATCAATAAAGAGATTAATAACCCTATCCATATCAAACCTACTTTAAAATCTATAGTGACTTTTAATTTAAAGTAATAAAAATAAAAGAGTAAAAAAACCATAAATAAGGAAATTACTATTAACTCGTAGAGTGTAGAAGAAGTAAAAAAAAGGAAAATCTGAAAACAGGCTAAGAGAACCAAAAAAATACTCTTTTTATAAGACAAAATCATGTATTAATATTAGCATAATTAAGGAGAACATGGTTAGAAATCGCATCTATTTTTTTATCCCATGTATTATTTAGAGCCAAACTCCTGAAATAGTCCAACTGTCCATCTTTAGATTCCAGATTATCAAGGCTGTTCTGTATCTCTATTGCCCACTCTTGAGAATTTTTTGCAATGGCAACAATACCTTTAAATCTTTTCAGCTCTTCTATGGGAGTACTAATAATTTGTTTATTCATATATAGATATTCATACAACTTCATAGGAAAACAGAACTTATTAAACTCGTAATTCAAATCATAAGGAATTATTGCTAAATCAAAAAATTCAATAATACTTGGAATATATTTTTTAGGAAGTGAATTAATCCATAGAACATTTTTAATAGATAATAAGTCATCCATTTTTTCAAAAGACATGTTATCAATTAGAATATTTTCGTCAATTTTTTTAGGACCAACAAAAAGGAAATTCCATTGAGGATTTTTCTTAGCTAGGTCTTTCATAAGATTGACGTCGATCCTAAGGCTAACTGCACCAACAAATCCAATAATGGGTTTTTCCTTTTTTATTCTCATTTTTTTATAATTTTTGAAATTTTTAAAACTAAATCCTTGAGGAACTACCTCTATATATCGATTATAAATTTTTTGATAACGCTTCTTTAATGTCTGTGAAATTGCTGAAACAGTATTTGCTTTTTTAAGTAGGTAACCACTTGCCTCTAATAAGCTTGAGTTTTTAATTGAATCAGTAGATATAAAAAAATCTACGATATCAAAATGGATATGCAAATTTAAAAATTTAAATATCGAGATCAAATAATTAAATTTTGGAAAAAAGTTCCAAGATATTTTATGAGAATATTTCCTAGGATTTTTTAGAAAAAACAATAAATAAACAAATATTAAATTAATAGATATATTTAACTTTAAAATAAAGTTGAATCTACGAAATGGAATAACAAGAAGTGGACTTATCTGATAGTAATCATTATGTTTCCTAATAAAATGCCAACATCTTTTGTTATTTTTGATATAGTGAGCTAGAATCTCCTTGATTGATAAAGAATTTGAAACATTTATGAGAACGACATCGTTATCACTCCTAGCTAAACAAGTGCAAGTTTTTTCTACGAAATCGCAAACCTTGTTATCTTTCCCGTCTGTAAGAATAAAAACCAATGAATTTTTTAACATAATTTCAAATAATCGATACAGTCATCTTATATCAAAAATAGAAAACTATTTCTACACAAGTAAGAATCCTTTATTTCATTCATCAATTTTAACAATTATTTTTCTTATACTTTCAGTATTAATTCCTAATAATAAATCATTCTTTGTACTCTCAGCATTATTTGTTTTTGCCAATTTTTTAATAACTAAATCATTCTCACTCACAGTATTATTTTCAATAATCCCATTGAAAATCTTTAACATTGGGCAAGTGTATACGTTTCAAGCCTTAGAAAGTAAATTTATTTTGAGTGATTTGTATCCAAACGGAAGACAACTATTTTATGTTCTTACTCCTGCAATAATTGTATATGCTGCAACTTCAATACGTTTTACGCTACTTTTTTTAAGAAAACAAATACCTAAATTCTCAATGATTTTCAGTTTTTTTCTCACCGGAATACTTTTTATAATAATCTCATCAATGCAGGCTAAGCATTTGAGATCGTTGTCGTTTTTTTATTCAACTGGATTCTTTTTCGAAATAGTATTGTTTTTAGATGCTTTTAACTACTTGAGAGCAAAAAATGAAAAAATTAAGAAGTTTGTACTTAATACCCTATTACTTCAAATAGCTATCTGCATAGCATTTGTCACTCTGATTGTTATATTGCAATTCTTAAAAAGAGATACTATCGGAATCCATATTGAGGCAGTTGATTTTGCGCCAATTTTTGGTAAAGGCAGTGATGAGAATCCTCTTCAATTCAGACCAGTTGGACTATCAACTCACGCAAATTTATTAGCAAAACAGATACTCGAATTATTCACCGCCGCCACATCAATATCTTTGATATTACTAAAAACCAATAAGCTTGTACTAAAAAAATCTATTCTAAAAATTATGATCTCTTTGGCTATTACAGCAATAATATTGACCCAATCAAGATCTGCGTACCTAGCTCTTTTACCTTATGCCGTAGTTCCTCTTATATATTTTAGAAAAGAGACAAAGAAAGTTGTGAATGGAACATTGCGGTTTGTCGCAAAAAATAAATTGCTTACAATAATAGTATTTTTTGTAACTTCACTTTTAATTCCAGACAGATTTCTATTGTCAATGAGTTCTCTATCTGAGGGAGGAGGTCTCGTTGTAAGAAATAAACTAAATGAACTTGCAATGCAACTAATTTCTGCTAATCCTTTTTTTGGTACAGGCACTGGAACATTCATACCAGCTGCTTTTGAAATTAACTATTACGGCGTAATGTCTTACTTTCCAGAATCAGTTCATAATGGATTATTACTAGCAGCTACAGAAAATGGACTTTTATCTCTTTCATTTTTCTATATTGGATACTACCTACTCTTAAGAAAAATTAAGAAATCAAAATTATCTAAGTATAAATATTTAATCTACGCAGGGTTTATCGGGCAACTGATTATTATGATGTTTCAACCTTTCCCTATCCTATTGCCACTTAATGTTTTAGTTTTAATTTTAATAACAGAACTTACTATGATATAGTTCCATGAAATGATAAAAAAAACCATAAAATTACTAAAAAAATATGATGCATTCGATGTAATATCTATCGGAGTTTTTTTCTTTATCATTGCTACGTTAGCATTCTTCTTTTTGAGAAAATCAAAAAATATATCAGTTCTCGTAAGGGTTAGTTCTTCTGATAACTTTCAAGATACATGGCTTTCCAAACCACCAGAGTGGTACTTGGAAAAAACTAAAATTGGATTAAAAGAGAAGGACTTTTTAGGAAGAACAAATATTGAAATTACAGATATCTATTATTATCCCACTAACTATAGAGAAGAAACGGCATTCGTAGAGCTGAACATGAAAACTATATATAATAAAAATAAAGATCAATACACATACGATGGAAAACCTCTACTAGTTGGAGGATATCAAGATTTTGAACTTGGAAACTTAAAAATTAGAGGGATCATACACTCTATTGGTGATAAAGAACAAGAATATGAGGTTTACAAAATCAAAGGAGAGTTTGAAAGAAAATACAATGAAGATGTAGGATATCAAACATATAATGCTTCGAATCAAGCAAATATTACCAATCAAGGATTATTAGAATACATATACAGCAATATTCCTGAAGACACTAGTCTGTATGATAGTAAAAACAACCTAATATTAAAAATGACTGATCTTCAACTCGTTCCATCCTACCGAGAATTCGTCACAGGATCACAAATTAAAAGAGTTGTAGATTACGAGAGAAAGAGAGTTTTTGTAGAAGCTCTCATGCTATCTAAAAAAGTTAATGATAGGTTTCTATTTAGAGAAGAGGATCTTGTTAGAGTTAATAGCCTAATACCAATTCATACTGATACACTAACTCTTAGTTTAACAGTTTTAGATATCAGGGAAGCAACCGATCAAGAAACAGAAGAGTTTTTTCTTTATTCACAGAAATAAAGAGAATATAGCTCATCATCATCTGATTTACGCTCTATACAACCAATATTGTATATATACTCTAAGAATTTCTGTTTATCTCTTTTCATTCCATCTGACTCCACATCTAGATTAAAAACAAAAACATTTTTTTGATCTAATAAACTTGATTCCTTTTTAAAATAAAAGTCATTAGAATAATCAATTAATCTTTTAGTTTTTTCAACTTCAAAGTTAGATTTCACTCCATTGATCCAATACCACGTTGGATAAAAAATAGTATTACGCTCGCTGCTCTCTATAGTCATCTTATAAATTGTTTCCTTTAATTGAACTTTTGAATAATTTATATATAAAGATGAAGATAATGAATTGTACATTAAAAATATACTCAAAATAATTATTGTTAGATAGTATTTGTAATTAAATTTTTTATTTCCCAACCATAAAGAAAAATAAAACGAAAAATATACAATTGTTGGAATAAATATTCTTGGAATAAGAAAAGAAAGTCTTGGAACAAAATTATGGAAAAATATTCTTTTTGATAAAAATAAAGATAAAAAAGTAAAGATAAAAAAAGTTAAAATTGGAGCAATAATTAATAGATACCATTCTGAGTATTGTCTTGAATTAATAAATTTTTTGCCAAATTTTATTGATTGTATTATTAAAAATAATAATACAAAATAAAAAAATAAACTCTCAATCAAAGAAGCATTGTCAGGAATAAAGTATCTTGTCTTCAAGCCAATTAATGTATAAAAAACTGAAGGAATATTTCTTAATGTAGGATGAGGCAACCAACTCGCCAACTCAAATTGATGCTTGGCCTTAAAACCAGCCATAGTAAAGAACTGCAAAGTGAAAAAAATACCAAAAAAGAAAAGAATGATTAAACTTATTTTTTTTCTAAGTTCCATTTTATAAACACAATAAACTAAGCTTAAGAATGTAAATACAAAAACTCCATAAAAAGAAAGATTGGCCATAATGCAGAATAAGCTCACGATAGATAATCTAAAAAAAGATTTTTTCTCAAGAAACCAGTTAATTGCAACAAGGACAACTGCAATTAATAAAATAACCAAATTATAAGATCTAAGTTGCCAAGAAGTCACAATTAACAAAGGATTTAGTCCTAAAATTAGTGAAGAAATCAACAAAGGCTTTTTGTTATTCTTTGAGCTAACTTTCTCTACCAATTGAAGGACTAAACCTATTCCTACTAATTGCGGCAAAAGAGAAGTTAAGATTCTTAACTGAATTAGATCTTGAGTAAATTTTAGAAAAAATTTGAGTATTAAATAATATAAACCCGGATGAGTATCTGAGTCGAAAGTAAAAAGCAAGTCTTTCCAAGAAAAGACTTTAGCAAAAAATAAGCTATATTTTTCATCTAACCAAGATTCATGAAAAAATAATGGAAAAATACGCAGCAGAATAGAGACTGAAAAAATTAGTCCAAGTATTAAAGAAACTTTATTTTTTCTAAAAAACGAAACTATCATAGCGTACCGCTAATATTAACACAATCATTTTGATATAATAAAGACAATATGGAGCCTGAGAAAATTTACTATAAAGAAGTGGAAAAAATAAAGTTCTGTGTTGGAAAATATGAGGACGTAATCAATCACGTGCTTATTAAATTAAGTTCAAGAAAAAAAATTATCTTACTTCCATGCTCTCTTAATGATTTAGCTTCGTCTTCAAAAAATATAAAAATCTATAAAAAAATAGATATAGCAACAACTGATGGCGCACCCATAGCATGGTATTTAAAAAAGAAATTAAACAAAGAAGTTGATCGAGTTTATGGACCAGACTTAATGAAAGATGTTCTGATTCGCACTCAGGGAAAAAAATTCAAACATTGTCTCTACGGTTCTTCAAAAAAGACCTTGAAAACACTTGAGAAAGAAATTAAATTATTTGCACCAAAAATAAATATAAAACTTGCAATTTCTCCCCCATATAGAGAACTCACTAAACAAGAGGAAGAATCCTACATAAAAACAATAAATAAAAATAAAATTGATATAATTTGGATTGGAATGAGCTCTCCAGGCCAAGTTGAACTTGCTTCAAAGTGGAAAAGAAAACTGCCAAGCACGTCTTTTTTTTGTGTAGGAGCGGCATTTGATTTCATCTCTGGAAACAAAATAAGTGCGCCAAAAATTTTTAAAGAAAATGGACTTGAGTGGTTTTTCAGACTTGCAACTGAACCAAAAAGACTTTGGAAAAGATATCTAGTGACAATACCTATCTATTTGTTCAAAAAACTATTTCAATTCATCTTTAATCCAAGAATAAGTTTCTTTTAAACCCTCTTTTAAAGAGGTTGTAGGTTCCCATTTCAAAATCTTCTTAATAGTTGTGTTGTCGGAGTTCCTGCCACGAACACCCTGAGGTTTTGATAGGTCATGATTTTTTTTCAATTTTTTCTTATCAAAACTAGAAACTAGATCAACCATTTCATTTATAGAAATAAGTTCTGTAGATCCTATGTTAATTGGTTGAAGATGATTGCTCTTCATCAACTTATAAACTCCTACACAACAGTCATCTATATAACAAAAAGACCTCGTCTGCTTTCCATCTCCCCAAATACTTATCTCGCCGTTATCTTTTGCTTCTACAACCTTACGGCAGATTGCAGCCGGAGCTTTTTCTCTTCCTCCATCGTAAGTTCCTTGAGAACCATAAATATTATGAAATCTTGCCACTCTAATTTTCATTCCATAATCTCTATTGAAAGATTTAGCTAATTGTTCTGTAAATAATTTTTCCCAACCGTAAGGACTATCGGGATCTGATGGATGAGCATCATTTTCTTTTAACCCCACAGTCTTCTCACTCTCCTGCAAACTCTGTGGGTAAACGCACGCTGAAGAAGCAAAAAAAACATCTTTTATTCCAAATTCTCTTGCCGTACTTAAACTATTGATATTAATCAAAGAATTATTTGTGATAACCGGAGCATGAACAGTTTGGATATACCCCACTCCCCCCATATCTGCAGCAAACATATATAGCTCATCTACTTTAGAAAATGACTTTTTTGCTAGGAGTGGATCTCTTAGATCTGCAATTATAAATTTATCTGCCTTAGTATTAGAAAACTCTGGATATTTGATGTCAATCCCCGTAACCTTATATCCCTTTTTTTTTAAAAAAGAAACAAAATGATGGCCAATAAAACCACCGGCCCCTGTAACAATTGCTGATTTCATGTTAACAAGCATAGCATATAAATTTGATTAATTTGTGATATTTATTGACAAAAATCTCGCTCATTTTTTAAATATTGTAAAATATTAAGAGCAATAGTTTTATGCCCTTCTTTGTTTGGATGATTGTCCACTAATCTTTCTTCTTTAGTCAATGCCGGCACCAAAGGTATGAAGGTTGCTTCAGAATACATCCTTTTCCAACCATTAACTGTTTTTTTATTGTCATTAGTGAGGTTGTCATAATAAAAAGTAATAACCTTATTTTGATCTACTAAATTAAAAAATTTATCATACTGATGTTCAACCATCTTGTTGAGCTCTTTTGTTGAGTATTCTTGATTGATTTGCTTTTGAGCCATACTCCAACAAGGATAATAACCATTTTTCCCACCTATTGAGTTTGAATCTGAAGACTCTTCTATGCATTTGTTAATAATTGGCTGCATAAGCTCAAACTGCCTAGTGAAACCAAAACCACTCTCAAACCAAAGAACTAAATCTGGATTATATTTTTGTCCAATTTCTTGATATCTCCTAACGATGTACTGGATATCAAATCCAGGCATACCTAAGTTAATAACCTCGATTCTTTTATATTTACAACCTTCAATAGATTCGTTTAAAAGAACTTCTAACTGTTCAGTCCAGTTATCTTTAGTATCAACAAAGTGTCCATAAGTAAAAGAATCCCCCAATGTAATAATTCTGTATGTATCTTCATCTTTTTCAATTGAGTAATCATTAACGTCATTTAGAGCGTCACCATTAATGTTGTATATTACTTTATATGGCAACCAAGGTGGATTATCTTCATGTTTCTGATTGGGCTTATACCCCCAATAATATTCAAGATCTTCGTACTCTCCAGAGGTAGTATTTTCCTTATCAATCTTCGATACCCTACTTATACCTAAAACCTTTTTTTGTTCTAATCTGTATTGATAATATTGAAAAAGAAAAAATGCTCCTAAAAAAATTTCAGTTGCTATAATTAAAGATAAGACAATTTTTTTAGACATATTTTTCACATCGCGACCAGCAAGAACATATGATAAGGTTAATTATATAGCATAGATTGAATTATCCAATGAAAAATATCTCTATATTAATCATATCAATTTTGATTTCTGTTTCTTTGGCCTACTCAATCTCAGAAAAATTCTTTTTTGAAAGATTTTTTGAAGAAAAAAGCATAGCTCATGGCTATTGGCCTAAAGATCAGAATCTTTCAGAAGCCGATTTTGGAGAAAGAGGAATAGACATTGTTCATATTAGAGAAACCTCGGAAGATAATAATCAGATAACTAATAACTCTGATGTAAGAATTGCTTTCATTAGTGATTCCTTTGGTTGGGGAAATGGAGTTAGATTTAAAAATACAGTATCTCAACAACTTGAAAAAAAACTGGCCAACGCAGGAATTTCAAATACTGTTTTGTCTTTATCAATGGGTGGCGACTCCATACTTGATCATCTAGCAAAAGTAGATATTCTAGAAAAAAGTGAAAAGATTGACGTCTTTGTGTTTTTAATTGTTAACAATGATTTGCTCTTAAGACCTTCTGACAATTTTTATCCAAGTAATGTTTATTCAGAAGTTATCGCGGAATGCCAGTTAGAAAATCCCGATGATCAAGTTGTTAGACATCCTCCGTGGGACAGCATTGGTAATAATGGACAAGAAGAGGTCTATAGCAGATACCTAAAAAGTTTTGAAGGCATCTCTAATAAATGTATTTTTGAAAAAAGTCTAGATCGCATTAAAGAAAAACTAAATGATAGGGCAATATTTGTCATTAGTGACTACAACGAAGAGAAAGATGGTGAGTGGTCTTTTATTATAAACATTTTAAATGAGCATAAAATAGAATATATCAATCCTGCCAAGGGAAAAGAGTTAACACAATACTCTAAATGTTGGCAAGATAAAGAAGCTCTCAAAAAATGTTTTTGGGTAACTAAAAATGACTCCCACCCCTCTCCAAAACTGCACCAGATGTATAGCGAACTACTGATCGATTATCTAGAAAATTCTAATAACAAGCCTAATATCGAAGAAATACTAAAAAATTAAACCAACATTCTTCTCACAAAAGTAATTAAATTTCTAAAAGAATACTTTTCTCTTGAATTCAACAATGAAGTTTTTCCTACAGAATGAAGTTTTTCACCATCAGATAATAAATCAATTACTCCATCAATATACTTATCATCAGAAAAAATCCAACCATTCTTGTCATTATTTATTAACTCTTCAGATCCTTTAAAGGGTGTCACGGCAGCGGGAATTCCGACCGAATTTGACTCTAAAATAACCATCGGTAAACCTTCATTTTCAGAGGGTAATAATAATAGTTTTGACTTCGACATTAAATTCAATGTATCTTTTCTATAACCTGTGTACTCAACAACAGAACTTAATTTATTATTTTTAATTTCTTTAATAATTTTATCTTTTAGAACTCCATCACCTACAATAAGAATCTTGTGATTTAATCCCAACTGTTTAATTTTTATTGCTAAATCTAAAACTATAGAAACCCTTTTTTCTTTAGCCAATCTACCTACATAAATTGCTGAAAATTCTTTTCTTACTTTCTTGCAACTCTGTCTTGGAACCCAACTTGGCAAAACTTCAATAATATTTTTTGGAATAAAAAAATTATTTATCAGATCATGTTGCATGATATTAGTTAAAACAAATATCTTGTCAGCAAAACGATAAGTTGCAGAAACTATGATCTTCCAGTAAAAACTCTCATTCTGTTTAATATAATTTGAGGTATAAATCTCTTCACTTAAGATTACTTTGGGCGATTTATTCTTAAAAAATAATAAGAATTTGGAAATAACAGCTATCAATGAAAATCTATTTAGAAAAGTTAGTATGTGAGTTGGTTTTAAAATCCATATGGTTTTCAATAACCAAATAGCAAATCCAAGTTTCTCTCCAAAATATATAGCTTCTGAAAAATAAAGAACTTCAAGATTTTTATTTTCTCTAAGTTTAAAATCTTGATCAGTTTTTCTCTTTACCAAAATAAAAATCTCAGCATCTTTATAAAAAAATAAAATTGCTTCAACAATAGCTACGATTCTTGTCTGAATTCCCCCTAAACCTAACGACCAATATGGGATAACTAATCGTATATTTTTCATATAGCAAAGTATATACTAAAAGAACAAAATATGAACATTGCGATAGGAATAATAACCAAAAATAGATCAAAAAAACTATACAGATTGTTATTTTCATTAGCTCCTCAGCTTAAAAAAAATCATAAAGTATTTATTCTTGAAAATGGTAGCAACTTAATAACGAACAAAGAAATTCAAAAAATAGGAATTAAAAATTTTGAATTGATTAAAAAGAGAACTGGAAATATTCCTAAATCTAGAAATCACTTATTACTATTAGCTCGCAATGAATATGACATACTTCTATTTATAGACGATGACTGCATAGCTTCAAAAAACTGGATTCAAGAATACGAAAAATACTTTAAAAATAAAAAAATAAATATTATTCAAGGAGCAATCAACGGTATTCCATCAGATAACATATTTGCCAAACTATCAGATCTTCTATTTAAACTCTGGCTATCAAAAAATAGCATAAATAACACTACTCGAATCATTGATACAAAAAATGTTGGCATCAAATTGAAAATTCTTAAAAATTTTAAATTTGATGAAAATATTAAATCTGCTGAAGATATTGAGCTAGCAGCCAGATTGAGCTCCAAAAAAATTAAAATTAATTATCTAAATTCATCTCTTGTTTTCCATGAAGAGAGATTGAGTACCAAAGAATTTATCAAACACAGAGTTAGACTTTCTGACTCATACAGGAACATTACTCACAAACATAAAAATCATTTTAAATCAGCAGGAATTATTGAAAAATATCTATACCTATGGAAATATCTTGAGGAAAGAATTAGTAAGAAGATCTTTGCCTTATCTGTATTAACGCTATCTTATTTTCTTGTTCTTATTAAATCCATACCATGGTTTTCCGGTTATTCTAAACCATAAGTACTTTTTTAAATCACGCGACACTGACCACTCTACATTACAACCACTATTGCATTTTAGACATGAAGAGTTCAGCATTTGTTTCTTAAATAATAGATTTTTTTTACTAAATAAAATCTTACCTATGCTCTCTCCCTTTCGACAATTTCCAATCTTTGGCGATGAAAAACAGTTGTAAACATCTCCAAAACTATCAACAGCAAACTGATCTTTCTGAAATGGACAAGGAGTGGTGCGAGGTTTTTTATCTCTATACATTGAGAGTAAATCTCTCCAATAGTAAGATTTAAAATCTCTCCATGACTTCGGTTTACTTCTCTCTTTCATGAATGATTCTAGCTGTCTTCTTTCTTCTTTCCTAAAACTTACTTTATCTTTTGTATCAAGATTATCAACATATGTATCGTGAAAGCCAACTATTTGAAAGCTACCGGCTACATTATTCTTCTTATACCATTTCTCCATTTTTTCTACTTCAGATAAATTTTGTCTGAGTATTAAAGAATAGCTTCCTACCCAAAATTTATACTTTTTAGACAGCTTTTTTAATTCAAATAAAGTTTTTGTTGCTTTTTCAAAAGCATTGGGAATTCTTCTTATTTTCTCGTGCATTTTTCCAACACCATCGATTGAAATGCCCACACTTAAGTTAATATTATTTCTATTACAGATCTTAGCCAGCTCAGTTACTCTCTTTACTATTAATTGAGTAGCAAATCCATTAGATGTTAAGGATATTTTTTTTAATTTAGGCATTTCAGAAATAATTGTTTCAACTATTTCAAGTAAATTGGAATTTAAAGACAATTCTCCACCAGTTAAACTACAGTCTTCAATAGTTTTAAACACTGGATCTTTCAAAACTCTTTGCCATTCTTTAAGGGTGAGTTCATTTTTAGGCTTCATTTTCCATATGTTGCACATTACACAACGAGAATCGCATTTATAAGTAATTGCCAAAAGTACGCCTTTTGGAGGAAGCGGAGCAAAATTTCCAGACACATTGTAATCAACAACTCCTGTTAATATTCCCATTGCTTTATTTATTTTTCCAACAGTCTCGCTAATTAATGTCATAAGTGCCTTGCAAATTATAATAGTATTGATTCTAGAGTTTTATCAATTAGTTTTTTATCAAAAACATTAAGCACAGTTTTTCTTGAGTTCTTTCCTATTCTTTCAAGATACTCACTATTATCAAGTAGCTTAAGGATTGTCTCTGACATAGAATTATATGAAGTTTCAACAAAACTATTTTTTTGATGAATTAGATATTCATGTACTCCTGGATATCTGAGAACTACAGGCACTACTTTTTGTGCCATAGCCTCCAATAATACCATGGGATGACCCTCATAGTCAGAGGTTAATATAAAGATTTTTGACTTTGATATCTCTTCTATCACGTTCATTGTAGGAGATTTAATGATAATATTTTTATTTAAATTATTTCTTTTAATAAATTCTTCAATTTTTTCTTTTTCTGGACCGTCACCGATTAAGCAGGCCACAATGTTGGGTAACTTCTTCTTAAGAATTAAAACTATCTTCAAAACTCTTATCAGTTTTTTTTGATTAGAAAATCTTCCGCAATAAATCAAGTCGTATTTTTTATCTCTCTTCACTATTTTTGTATTTACTAACCAGTTTTTTATTACAATAATTTTTTTATCAGGAACTAAAAAATTTTGTACTAGATCATTTTTTGAAAAATTAGTTTGAGTTATTATCCGATCTGCTTTCTTATAATAAAATTTTATTAAATAATTCGGGATAATTTTTTTGGTAAAAGGAAATCTGTTTTCAAACGAAAGTATGTTGTCTTGACCAATAATAACCTTGATTCTTCTCCAAAAAAAGATGTACTTAATTAGAATAATATATGCCGTTATATTGTGTAAAAAAGGCATTAGAATCACAGGCTTATATTTAAGTATTAAGTAACTTAAAAAAATTAAATATCCTTTTTTACCATCCTTATTATGAAAATCAGACTCTACATGAAAAAATTTAAAATTCTTTGGTAGCTGAGACTCAAAACCAAAATCCTCTCTATTTCTTACAATTATGTGAATATCAATATTTTTATATTTTTTATTATTGTTAACATAATTAACTAAATCAACCATTTTTCGCTGAATTCCTCCTAGTCCTAAATGGAAAAATAGAAGAAAAATGTGTTTTTTTTTCATGATACAATCAATAATAAAATTTTATATTGATCATTATAACGCCTACTAGTGATATGATCCAACTACGATGAAAAAAATAAAAGCCAAAATTGATAAAGTTATTGAGTGGATTGCTTTACATTTTATTTTTATATTTGGAATTGGCATAACTTGCTTGGTGGCAAAACTTTTTTCTAAAAAATTTCTAATAAAAAATCAAACCAATTCTAGTTGGAAAAATTATCTAACAAATAAGAATCCGATAAAAATGTATTAGGAACTAAAAATATGATTGTACTTGGTATTTCTTGTTATTATCACGACAGCGCGGCTTGCATAATCAAAGATGGCAAAATTATTGCAGCTGCAGCTGAAGAGAGATTTACTCGTATCAAACACGATAATAACTTTCCAAAAAAAGCAATAGAATTTTGTCTAGATAGTCTTAATATTTCTGCCAACGAAGTAGATTTTGTCTCTTTCTATGAAAAACCATTAATAAAGTTTGAAAGAATCATCTCTCAACACCTGGATAATTTTCCAAAAAATTATGGTCAGTTCATTCAAACTATTGGACCTTGGTTTGGATCTAGATTGCAGATTCAAAAAACCCTTGAAGAGGAAATTCATTATTTTGGAAAAATTAACTATATTGAACATCACCTCTCTCATGCGTCTAGTGCTTTTTACCTTTCTCCATTTAAAAAAGCAGCTATCGTGACCGTTGACGGAGTTGGCGAGTGGGCTACTACCACAATTGGATCTGGATTGGAAAAAAAGATAAAAATAGATAAAGAAATATATTTTCCACACTCTCTGGGATTGCTTTACAGTACCTTAACCACCTATTTAGGATTTAGTGCAAATGACAGTGAGTACAAGGTGATGGGATTAGCTGCCTACGGAGATCCAAAACCTTTTAAAAAACACCTAGAAAAAATTGTTGAAGTATTTCCAGACGGAAGCTTTAAATTAAATATGGAGTACTTTGATTTTGATTGGGCCAAACACATGCCTTCAAAAAAAATGACGAAGTTATTTGGACATCCTATTAGAAAAAAAGAAGGACCAGTAAGAAAATATCATGAAAATATAGCGGCTTCTTTGCAATTTAGGCTGGAAGAAGTTGTCTTCAATATATTAATCAATGCTTACAAAACATATAAAACTAAAAATTTATGTTTCTCTGGAGGAGTTGCTTTAAACTCTGTTTTAAACGGAAAAATACTCTCCAACACTCCCTTTAAAAAACTTTTTATTCCTCCAGATCCAAGTGACGCTGGAGCTGCTATGGGAGCTGCTATGTATACCTATACTCAGCAGACAAATGAATTAGTTGAGAAGAAAAATTTTCATCCTTATCTCGGACCCGAATATAAATGGCACCAAATTGAAAAAGAAATAAAAAGGTACGAACTAAAATTCGAATTTGTTAAAAGTGACAAAGAGCTTGTAGATAAAACTTCAAAGCTTATTAAGAATAAAAAAGTAATTGGCTGGTTTCAAGGAAGAATGGAATGGGGACCAAGAGCTCTTGGTAATAGAAGCATTCTAGCATCAGCTACAACTACAAAAATGAGAGACATTATTAACGAAAAAGTTAAAAAAAGAGAAATGTTTAGACCATTCGCACCTGTCATTTTAGAAGAAGAAACAAAGAAATACTTTGAAACTGATGACTATGTTTCACCTTCGGCAAGATGGATGTTAATGGTATATCCATTTAAAAAAATAGGTCTTAAACAAGTTCCTGCCGTAGTACATGTTGACGGCAGCGGCAGATTGGAGACATTAATTAGAAAAGATAATCCGAAATACTATGACCTCGTTAAATCATACAAAGATAAGACTGGAATACCAATAATTATCAATACATCTTTTAATGTTAGAGGCGAACCAATAGTTTGTACTCCCGACGACGCAATTCGTTGTTTTTTGAGCACTGATATAGATTACTTGGTCATCGATAACTATATTATAAAAAAATAAATTTAATAAAATTTATAAGTGACATGAAAAACGCAAAAAGAAAAGCTTTTCTCATAATAATTTTTGCTTTTGAAGTATTGGTGGGATCTTTTCTAATCTTAAAATACTACCGATATAAGTTGGAACAAAAAAAAGTTTTGGGCGAAGCTACGGTGGCAGTAATTGAAAAAGAAAAGATTATTCCAAGTCAATATGAAGATCTAAAGTATTATTGGAAATATTTGCCCAATCAAAAATACGATGATGGAGCAGAATGGCTGTCATACAAAGTTGTATACAATATAAATAATGATTCCTTAAACGAGCTCTACAACTACCCTATTGAAAAAGAAGAAGATATATACAGAATCATCACGTTAGGAGATTCTTTTACTCATGGAATGTTTGTTGATACTAAAGATAATTGGACAGAGCAACTAGAACTTCTTTTAAATAATTCAATCGACAACTATAAGTACAAAAAGATTGAGGTTATCAACTTAGGTATGCCAGGAGCTGATGTTCAATATATTGTTAGGAGATATCAAGAAATTGGACAAAAATATAATCCAGATTTGGTTGTTTGGCTTGAAAGCGGTAGTGGATTCTCAAGATTTAATGAAATAGCAAACCCAATAACAAATGAGTGCTATTTAAATAACTATGAAGCAAATCTTACAAAACAAAAAACTGGATATGATTTATGTGCCAAGGAAACACTAGATAAAATAAATCAACAGTATTCTGATGATGAATTAAATAAATTGATTGAAGATCAGTACGATATATTCTTTACATTAGTTGATCCAAAAAAAGTTATTACTTTTTACTTTGATAGCCCAGCAAAAAAAGAAAAAATGATTATTTCCAAATGGAAGGAAAATTACCCCAAGGCATCATTTGTTCCTTATATACCGTCACCGACAATGGGAGAAAGGCTCCAAGATGATCATCCAAGTAAAAAAGGTCATACTACTATTGCCGATAGTATTTTTGAGTATCTTAATGAAGAAATTTTTAGTAAATAAATGTTATGATTAGTATTGAAAGAGATATATTATGAATAAAGAATTAATCGAATACTTGATGAAAAATAAAAAGTGGTGGCTTGCTCCTCCAATTATTATATTTTTGATTTTTGGACTGATAGTCGCTTTCTCTACTACTTCTCCGGTTAGTCCTTTTGTATACATGCTTTTCTAAGAAAACTTGAGTTTTTTTATTTTCTTTTATTTTTCATTGGATATGAAACTTATAATGAACAAAGCCTCCAGCGTCACACCTTACTAAGGCATACTTTGCTTCAAAAGGCTTCTCCAATGCTTTAAAATCTGAATTAATTTCTATAGCAAATGTCAGAGAATTTTCGAAACACAATATGTTAGCCTTTGGATTTTTTATCTGTATTTTTTTGACTAATTCTTTTTTTATTTTTTCTAAAATTACAAACTTTTGTCTCCACTTCTTATCACTACTACCAGAGATATTGGCCCAAATGGCCAGAGCCGAAGATCCTGGTCTTGAACCAGTAATTGTTAAATCATTTTCAGATAAATAAGGAATTGGAGCTTCTATTAAACCTAATAAATTTTTTCTATATAAAATAATCCCTGATGGAATTGGAACATTACCGTATTTATGAAAATCAACAACATATCCTTGAATTAAATTACTTTTAAGTGGCTCGAAATTATTTTCCAAAAATGATTTTGGCAACCCTTGTGCTGCCGCATCAACCCACATAAAACAATCAAATCTTGGGTATTTCTTCTTTAATTGACTAACTAAATAAATAATATTATTAATAGGATCACTTGCTCCTGTGGAACTATAGCCAATTGTAATTGGTAATAAAAATTTGAATTTTCCCTTTTTGAAATAGTTTAAAAAAGTTTTTTCTAAATCATAAATGCTCATCCCCCAACTCTTCCTATCTACTTTGATGATATGTGTTGCTATGTTTAGAATTCTGCCAGCTTTGTTTATAGAGTAATGTGTGAAATCAGTAAATAATAGCGTTGATTCAGTGTCGCCTTGATTTTTAAGATACTCCCTTCCAATCCACATTAAAAACAAGTTTGATTCAGTACCTCCACTTGAGACATAGCCTTCTACATTCTTGTCGACACAATGAATAATCTTTTTATTCCATTCAATAACCTGCTTCTCAATTGTCTGTCCAATACTCAAATCTTCATTTTTAATTTTATATACATTGCCTAAATGATTAAGGTTGAAACGATTTCCCACCAATGAAGAGAATACACTCTTCCAACTTGCCAAACTCCACAAAAATCCAATATTTTTTTTATTTTTTTCTCGAGAAACTAGAAATAATAATAATAATAATTTCAAAAAAGAAAAATTACCTTTAAAATTTAATAAAAATTCTCTTGATTTTTTTAGAAATTTGAATTTAATTTTTCGCAAAAAAAATGAGATCATTTTTGTATTATACCTAAGCCTGATCCTAAATAATTAATTTTAATTCCGCGAAACTTTTCTTCTATTTTTTCCCAAAGTCTCCATACTCCATACTCTCCTTCAGGTTTTTCTTCTTTGACACAAATATCGTGAAAAACCATGTATCCACCCCTATTCAACATGGGTAAAAATAGTTTAAAGTCTGAAATAGCTCCCTTAAAAGAGTGATCTCCATCTATGTAGATGTAATCATAAACTTGATTGGGATATCGCTTGGCAAACTCCATGGTCGTTGTCACGAACAAAGTAATATAATTTCCTAAGTTAAAATTATTAAAACAATTTTTTCCTTTATCAGTTTTCCAGTACCCAACTCCTGTCCATCCTCCTTTGTCATCTGAATCAAACCCGGCATCTACAAAATCTACATGTCCAAAAGAGTTATCCTTACAAGCTTGGGCTAAAATTGCAGGAATGTATCCATGACGTGATCCAACACATAACACTCTCTTAGGCTTTTGCTGCCTAATAAGACCATAATGAATCCATCCATAACCTAAATCAGCATTTTTGATATCACATTCGTGTCCATACTCATCGGCACCAAAAGTATTCATTAAATCAATAACTTTTTTATCATTTATTAGACTACTTGAAAACCTATTTTTTATTATTGATTTTAGTTTTGATTTAATACCAAACATACTGGTTTACTCCCAACTTTTCCTGATGTAATATAACATGTTTTACAAAAAATAACTTATAAAAAATGATATAATCATTAAATAAATATGGCCAAAAAACTAGTTATAAAAAAATAGAACACTGATAAATCGTCTTCTAAAACAAAGAAAGCATGAAGACTTTGAAATGCTCTCAAGAATAGAAAAAGATATACTTTCCAAGAAGAAGGATCTTTTTATATTACCCCCACCTAAATCTCCAGTAATAGTTCCATTTTCTGGAGGAATTGATTCTACAGTTTTACTATATATTTTAATTAAAATTTTTAAACTAGTGGTCTATCCATACTATGTATCAGATCAAAAAAGATCCAAAATTGAAATTAAAACTGCAAATAAAATTATTAAGAATCTTAAAACTAAGCACCCAAATAATATTAAGGCATTAAAAGTTTATAAAAATAGTAACACTAACTGGCTACATAAAAATGGAGAATTAAACAAGGATAATCGCTCTTTAGTAAATACAGTAATTGATCTTAGACAACAGTTTGGTCTTGTTCATGCTCACTATTTACAGGAACAAAAAAATGTTATTTGTAAAACAATAATTTGTGGTGTAAATGCAGATGACGGAAACTATAATCCGAGCCAAACCTTAACCAACCTGAGACTTCATCAATTGGAAATGATGGTAAAAACTGGTAGCGAAGATTGGCAATTTACATCGTTATTTATTGAAAGAGAACTCGGACTCTATTTAAGTAAATCTGAATTAATGATGATTGGCAACAAACTAGGAGCTCCTTTAAGCCAAACCTGGTCGTGTTTTAAAGCTTTCCCTATTCATTGCGGAAAGTGTGGAAATTGTAATATTAGAAAAGTTGATTTCAAAAAATCAAAAATTAAAGATGAAACTCAATATTTAGACAAAGATTTGCAGAAAATAGTTCTTTTGGGAAAAAATATTAAAAAAATCGTGAAGAAAGCATACCATGCGTTTAGAAACAGAACCTAGGGGAATATTAAAACTTACCATTGATACAACCGATAAATGCAATCTTAAATGTGCCTACTGTTTACAAGGAGACAAAGGTAGAACTTCCTTGCCCGGACAAAAAATCACCGAGACGCTTGTCGCCGCAGAAGAAAGAGGATTGTTAGAAACTTATTTAGTGGGTCAAGAAATGACTCTCCACCCAGATCTAGAACAAATTCTTGAAGCCACTCATGTTCTAGATAAAACAGGCTCCGTAATGCTCACTAATGGAACATTGCTAAATCCTCAAATGATTCATTGGATTGAGAAATCAAATCTTTCTAGAGTTTGTATTAGTATTGATGGGGCTACCCCAGAAGATCACAATCATCACCGAGGAAATAACTTTGACAAAGTTATGGGAGGCCTTCATCTTCTGCAAGAAACAGGAAAACCAATCGTTGTTATCTCAGTTGCCACCCAATCAAATGTCGATAGAATACATGAACTTAGTGAATTCTTAGCAACAAAACAATTAGCACAACAACATCACATTATCGCTGTTACCAAGTCAGGACTGGCAAAAGAAGAATTTGATGAAATGAAAATTTCAATGAAAAGTATTTTAGAATTACAAGATAGAGTTGATAATCGCCACAAAGATCTAAAAGAATCGGGATTATTTACGGCATTTAGTTCTTATTGGCCGACAACTGGAGAACTACCTCCTTCTAGAGACCCTAGATTACTAACTACATTTGAAATAAGTGAGCAGTTAAAAAGAAGCAATCTCGTACTAAGAGCCAATGGAGCAATGACTCCCACTGTCAACGCTTGGGCAAGAGAGTTTGCTACTGGGAATAACGCCATAGGAAATGTTTTAGTAACTAATCCTGGAATATTAATAGGCATGGCAGAAGAAATATATGAAAAAAATCCTCCACAACTGACTAGAGAAACTGAAGCAAGGCAAAAATATGGATTAGAAACTCAAGATAAAGAATACGAAGTCGAAACAATACCTCTTGTAGAAATAGATGATATGCCTGTTTTGGCCATTCCGTTATTAGAGGGCCAGCTTGAAGACTTGGCAAAGGGTATTCTTAGCAATGAGGGCGACTACCGAGCTATAAAAACTTCTGGAGAAACAATAATTGTTTATCATAAGCCATCCAGCCACGCTATACTTCTGAAACCAGATGAATTTGATGACTTATCTGATCTCATAAATGAAAAATAGTATATATATCGGCACAAATAATCAATTAAAATATAAAAAAATTTGTCGACTGTTGTCTTTAATCAATGAAGATATTGTATGTATTCCTTTGCCAGCGAATATTCCTGATGCTAAAGAAAATGGCATTGATGAACAAGAAAATGCAGTTATAAAAGCTGAATATTATTTTAAAAAAATTAAAAAAACAGTCTTAGCTGAAGATACGGGAATATATTTGAACAATTTTCCCAAAAAGATTTTACTTGGCCCCCACACTCATAGGTCAATTAGAAAAATTGCATCAAATCATGGGAATAATAATAAAGAAATTCAGTTTTTTTGGAATCAGTTAATTATTAATAATAATATTACCGATGGCTCTTTGAAACATGCTTTTTGCATTAAGACTGAGAATGAAACTTTTAAAGTCTTTATTAGTGTTAAACTAAAAGTCATTCCTTCATATGATGATAATTATGATAGATCAAATTTAAATTCTCATCTGATACCATTGGGATTTACATGTACCTATCAAGATATGAGTGACAAAATAAGAAAAGAATATTACCAAAAATATTTTTTGTCAAAATTAAAAATTATTAATGAGAAGATAACTTAAGCTAATATGATCATGTCGGTTGAAAAAATAAGGAATTCCAATAATACTCTAGTTTTCAGTGAGGCTGCTGCTCCATTAATATTTGCTGGATTAAAGTTAGCTACAACTAAGCTTGTTGAACTTGATCCGGTAACTTGTTCACCTGGAGATGTTTTAACAGCAGAATGCGGAGAAAAAAATAGCTTCCCGGTTGTAATTCTAGATGTCGCCGATCTTAAACTCGAAGAAATATCTTTGCCAAGATTGTCACTCGGAAGCTTTATCTCTTATGATGAAGCAACTGATAAACTTGGATCTTTTTTTCAAAAAAAAGTAGATATGGAAACCTTAGTAAGACATTATGTTTTCATTCCTAAAGATAAATTTGATTCACTCCCAGAAAAAGTAAGAAGTATTTTAGTAGAAAATTCAATTGAAGATTTAATGAGGATGCAAGAGCTAAAAGAAATATTCTACCCAAGTATGGCTCACTGGCTTGCAGTCAAACTAGACTACAGTGTTAGTGAGTGGATAGAATTCTTAAACTTATTCTTATTAATCAATGTTGCGGGCAATATTGAAGAAGCAGATCAAAATGCTCAATTGACAGATTTGTTAAAAAACAAAGACAGCGAGTTGTATAGACAGATAGTTCTCGGGTCTACAAAATAATAAGAAAGCTTACTTCTCAATATTTAATGTTGAATCAGTGCTATTTGCTGCTTTTTTCAATAAAAGTTCTATTTTTATGCTACTCGTATTCTTTTTACTTTTTCCCATTTTATTTCCATCAGAAGCTATAAGCATGGGAGTATATAAAGTTTTAAATGGTTTTACCTTGGCGTTAAAGAATGTAACAAGATCTTTTCTAATTACATAATCGTTCTCTTTTTCGTGATCAGATCCAGTAATACATAAATCAATATTAAATGCTTCTAGTCGTGGAATTGCTAATGGCTTGTGATAAAACCAATAATCAAAAAACTCATAAGGCTTTTCTGTAGTAATTTTACGGCTCTCCTCAAATTAACGGGGTAACCACCCATCTGGGTACTTGAAGGAACAAACACGTTGTACGCATAATGAGTGTATGCATAAATCATCACTCTCCGGAATACTAGGTTTGTCTAAGTTCTCTTTAATCAAAATTGAAGAACATCCTGAAAAAATATTAATTCATGTTAAGCTGAGAAGAAAAACTGGACTTTGCCCCAGTTGTGGTAAGCGTAGCCATAAAGTACATGAGCACGCTCCACCTCAAACCATTAAACATATTTCAATTGGTTGTAGGCAAACCCATCTAGTTGTGTACAAGAGAAGGTTCTGGTGTTTAAATTGCCATAGAACATATAATGAGAAGCTAGATATGGTTAAAAAATGGCAAAGACACACTGATTTACTAGAAGATGAAGTCATTCGTGAGTTAAAAGAAATGTCTTTTCTAGGAACACAACGAAAAACAGGAGTTCACTATCAACAACAGGTTGAGATCCTCAAAAAATTCATGAAACCATTTGAGGCTAACTGGAAGAGAGAAAGTAGAATGAAATCATTTTCTCTTGGAATGGATGGCCACTCATTTTCAGGTCACGATATGGTTTTAACAGTGACTAATCTAACCATACCAAAAATGATTAGTATTCTACCTTCAGATAAAAAACAAGATATCGACCACTTTCTTAATGGTATTCCAGGAGATGTTAAACCAAAGATCTCAGCTGTTTGTATTGATATGTCAGCCGGATATAGATCTAGTCTTAAAAAACACTTACCAGATGCAAGAATTGTTGTTGATCATTTTCATATTATTCAAGATGCTAATAACAGAATTGATGCAGAAAGGTGCATTGGCAACGAAATGCTTAAATTTAAGGCTCCAAAGAAGTTATTCTTGAGAAACAAAGAACATTTAACTGATCAACAACAGGAACAAATTAAACGATGGTTTAAAAAACTTCCTGATGTAGAAGTACTTTGGTTTTTTAAAGAATCACTTAGAGAAATGTATGCTTCAGAGTCTAGGAATCAAGCTCAAAAAAGACTCGATATTATTATTTCAGGACTTTACAAACAACAATCTAAAACTACCTCTGATTGGGCTAAGACACTTGAAAGATGGTATCAACCAATTCTTAATTACTTTGACTACAAGATTACCAATGGCTATACAGAAGGAATGCATACAAAGTTTAAACTACTAAAAAGACTGGGTTATGGATTCAAGAACAAAGAAGTGTACATTAGAAAAATGGCCCTAGCTTGTTTACCGCTGATTGCTTTTTTACCCCGTTAATTTGAGGAGAGCCTTAGAATCATTGACTATCACTAAGTCCAAGGGTACAATAGTCAGCGAAGAGTGTTTTAATTTAAAGAAGACACAAATAGTTATTTAAACTAATCGAAGTAAACCAAATGTATAAATTAGAAAATAAAAGAATTATTCAGGCGAGACAATAAAAAATCAGTCTAAATTTTGCTATCTTATTTTTTCTAATACCTCATTTAAAGAAACTTCTTCTTTTTAATTTTTCTACACTCTCAATCTGTTAAAGTTATGAAGGAGAAATATGTCATTTTTTGGAAATTTATCAACTCTGTTTGGTACCCAAGCGAATACAAATCAACCAGGCAAAGGCCATAGAAAAAAGGTTGTAAGAAAAGAATCTCAAAGACCAAAAGTCCAAGATTCAAAAAAGACTGCTCAAAAAGCTCAAAATCAAAAAAGTCAGGCACAGAATGCTCAGGCTCAAAGAGATCAGGCTCAGAATTTAGAGCAAATTAATCGAGAGGCAATGGCAAAAGCCAGAGAAATTGTCGTTGAAGCAAAAGCGGAAGCTCTAACTATTAGAAGTAAAGCTGAGAATGAGTCTCGTGAAATTGCCAGAAAAGCTGAGCAGTCTCAAAGAAATCTAGAAAAACAACTTGATAGAGTTGAAGTTAAGCTAGATTGGATTTCTAAAAGAGAAGAAAGCCTTACCGAGCAAAGAGAAAACATTCAAAAGTTAAAAACTGATGTCGAAGAACAAAAGAATAAAGTCATTAAAAAACTTGAAGAGGCTTCCAAGCTTACCACAGATGAAGCAAAGAGCATTCTTTTTGAAAGACTAGAAAGCAAGCTAAGTACAGAGATGGCTCAATTCATTAGACAAAAAGAAGAAGAAGCTGAAGCAGATGCCGATGACAAGGTCAAAGAAATTCTCATTGACGCTATGAAACACGGAGCCACTGACTATGTCTCAGAATACACTGTCTCAGTTGTTCAACTTCCTTCAGAAGACACTAAGGGAAAAATTATTGGTAAATCTGGTAGAAATATTAATGCGTTTGAGAGAAGAACTGGAGTTGATGTCGATCTCGATATGTCTCCTACAGAGGTCAGACTTTCATGCTTTGACCCAGTTAGACGTGAGATTGCTAGAATCTCTTTAGAAAAACTAATAAAAGACGGTAGAATTCAACCAACCAGAATTGAAGAAATTGTTGAAAAAGTAGAGAAAGATATTGCAAAAATTACTCTTGAAGCTGGAAAGCAGCTTTGCCATGATATTGGAATTTATAATCTACCTATCGAACTGATGAGATTGATTGGAAAATTCAAGTATAGATTCTCCTACGGTCAAAATTTAATTGCTCACACCCTAGAAGAAACAAAAATTGGTATCAAGATTGCTCATGAATTAAATCTTGATGTCAGAGTTGTTAAACTAGGATGCCTACTTCATGATATTGGAAAAGTTTCTGATGAAGTTGAGGGAAGTCATGTTGAACTTGGTGTAAAAATTGCTAAGAAGTTTGGCATCTCTCAAGATGTCATAGATTGTATCGAGCAACATCATGAAGACAAATCTTTCACTGGACCGGAACAGATGGCTGTTTACATTGCCGATGCAATTTCTGGAGCAAGACCGGGAGCTAGATACGAGAACCATGAGGAATACGTACAACGTCTTCAAAAATTAGAAGAAATTGCTACTAGCTACAAAGAAGTTAAACAAGCCTACGCAATTCAAGCTGGAAGAGAAATCAGAGTTTTACTTGAACCAGAAAAATCAAAAGACAGCGATGTTAAAGTTCTTGGAATGAAAATAAGAGATGAAATCAAGGAAAGTGTCACTTATCCTGGAACAGTTACAGTTACTGTTATTAGAGAAACAAAAGGGCAAGAAGTAGCAAAATAGTGATACAATTTAAGGACAAATGAACAATAACACTTGGTTAATTATTCAATCAGTTTTGTCGGTGCTAATTGTAGTTTCGATACTACTACAATCTCAAGGAAGTGGCTTAGGCTCTGCTTGGGGAGGTGGTGGAGAAACTTATCATACAAAAAGAGGAGTGGAAAAAGTACTCTTTAATTTAACTATATTTTTTGTAGTACTCTTTGCCATTACTTCAATTGCATCACTAATAACAAAATAATCTTTTATAGATGAGAAAACTGTATTGGTACCTCACCGGCTTTGCCAAGAAACATGGCCTTGTTTTCGGACTTTCCATTTTTGGAGCAATCGCTTTTTTCTCAATCTTCATTCCATCTCTATCTTCTAGTTTTGAAATAAAAAAAAGAAACTACGTTGGTTTAGTTGGAAGCTACACAATTGATAACTTGCCAAGAGAAGTTACAGAAAAGCTAAGTGCTGGTTTGACATCAATTAATAAAGATGGATCTGTCTCACCCCTACTTTCTCAGAGATGGAGCGTTGAACAAGACGGCAAGACATATAGATTTATTTTAAAAGAAGATATTTTTTGGAGAGATGGAAAAAGACTTGAACCAAAAGATATTGAGTACAATTTCGAGAATGTCGAAACCATTATCACTCCTAATGACATCGTCTTTAAGTTACCGGACTCATATGCTCCATTTCCATCTGTAGTATCTGAACCAATACTCAAAAAAGAAGATGCTAAATATAATTTGTTTTTCACCCACCCAATTCTAGTAGGAGTTGGAAAATACAAAATGATCAACTACAAAACAAAGGGTCAAAGAATTACTGAGGTAATTCTGGATAGCAAAACTGACAGGTATATCTATAGATTCTATCTAACAGAAGATGATGCTGTTACTGCCTTTAAGCTAGGAGAAGTTGATACCTTGGTAAATTTATCAGAAGGCCATGATGTCTATGGTTGGTCAAACATAAACCTAGAAAGTACTTTAAATACAAATAAATATCTTGCTGTCTTTTTTAACATAAGAAACTCATTCTTTTCAAAAAATGTTAGACAAGCTCTTTCGTATGCGGTGGAAAATCCAGTTGATGAAACTAGGGCATTTGGTCCTATCAACCCAGAATCTTGGGCTTACTTACCGGCTGGAAAAGATTATAACAAGGATCTTGATAGAGCCGCAGAAAGGCTACTAGATGAGGTGCCGCAAACCAAAATGGATCTAGAGCTAACCACAACTTCACTTTATACCGAAGAAGCTGAAAAAATTAAGGGTGAGTGGGAAGAACTAGGAAGGAAAGCTTTTGACCTGTGTCAAACATCAGATAAAGTTTCTGATAAAGATATGTGTGAAAACCTAAAAATGAATGTTAGCATCAGAATTTCAAATTTCCCAGATACTAACAACTTTCAATTAATGTTGATTGGACAAGAATCACTCCCAGATCCTGACCAATACTACTTATGGCACTCAGAACAGAGCACAAACTTCTCTGGTTATAAAAATACTCGTATTGATAATTTGCTAGAAAAAGGAAGGAAGACTTTTGATCAAAAAGAAAGAAAAGAAATTTATCAAGAGTTTCAACAATTTTTCTTGGAAGATGCTCCAGCAATCTTTATCAAACACCTATATACCTACAAAGTAAGTAGAAAATAATTTTAAAGCTTCCTAAGTTTCTTTCTGATAAACTCAAAAGATGAGGTTAGGTTATACTTTGCCGATAACGGAATATCATGAGAAGGAAGATACTGAATTTCTTCACCCCCAAACCCTCGCTTAAATAAAGAAACTCCAGCAAATCGATGCCCTTTTTCATCCTCAGGAGCTATTCCCCAAAAATTATATTTTGTTACTCCCCTTCTCTTGGCTTCTTTAATTGCAGCCCACTGACAGGCATAGCTACCAGGTAATTTTCCATTATCTGGAGTTGAAATTCCATAATGATAAACTGCTTCCCCATTATAAAAAATAATAAAAGCTGATGCTAATAATTTTCCATCTTTGAAAGAATGAATGAGAGTTACTTGATCATCATCAATAAATGAAGAGAATTGGTTAAATAAGAAATCATAAGAAAATGGTACAAATCCATGTCGTTTTGCTAGCTCATTTTGAGAATCACAAAAAGTTTTGATGTCATTTTTATCTTTTGAAAAAACAATTTCTATTCCGTCCTTTTCAGATTTTCTAATTGAGTAACGAGTATTCTTTCTCATTTGACCAATAATTTCCTCTTCCGAACCAGTGAGATCTAGCTGTAGAGTTAGATCAGCAGTTAAGTGCATCTGAGAGGCAACAGCGCCAAAGCTAGCAACTGTTTTTCTTAGATTTTCTGAATCCAAGGCTTGTGGTCTAAAACGAATAAAATCTGCAGATTGCTCTTTTGCAACTTTTTTAATTTCTTCAAAAACTTGCGTAGCAGTTTGGGTATCATCCCAGTTTATTAAAGGACCACCGGCTATGGAAATGTAAGTTCCTCGTTTGGCGGTTTCACGAACTAGTTGCACTAAGCCAACAGTGCTTCCATTGTCCTGAACCAGAATTCTAGTCACCGTTTTACCCATCAGTTCTTGGAATGAACCCCAGTTCCATGATTGAAGGAAATTTGCTTCTTTAAAGAGAGCAACGTTCTGTTCCCAAATACTTTTTTCATTAACTCTCATAAAATTTAGTTGCATAAAAATTTCTGTCCTTTAAAACTTATTTAAAACTCCAACAATCCTAGTAGCTTTTTCCATCGAAATATTTTGGTGTGTTGGTAAATTAAAAATTTGACTAGAAAGTTCTTCGGCATTCTTAGCTGAAGCAGAAACATAGCTAGAACTGCAGGATTGTTTTCCACAATCAACCGGAGTTCGATACCACCGATCCGAAAGATAAATACTATTATTTTTCATGGTTTTTATTAACTCTGCAACCCGATTAGTCACAATAGAAAATCTTAAATTACTGCCGTACTCAATGTCATCGTTAGAATTAAGTATTTTGATATTCTCATTTTTGATCTGATCTAAATAAAATTTGGCAAATACTCTTCTCTTAATAATTTGCTCATCTAATTTCTCTAGCGAGTAAAGAACTAGTTTTGCATATGCAGAATTCATTCTAGTTAGTGAGTGAGTTTTTGAGATTGTTGGAGAAATGATCAGGCCAAAGATGCGAGATAATTTTAAGATAATCTTCCCAATATAAATGTCGTGAGTTTTTCTTCCCAAAAAAGTTACTAAAGGATAAATCATGTCTTTAATAAGAATAGTTCTTGGAATATTAGTTATTTCTGCCGTATTAATTGCCTCAATCTTTTTTAGTTGTCTCTCATTCAAATTTTTGAAAACAACAGCGCCACCAGAAACTGCATCAATAATTTTGTCTCTACCAAATGAAAAAATAATCGCATCGGCATTCTTTCCCAGTGGTTGTTTTTCTAAGTCAACACCTCCAACTGCCTGTGCCAAATCCTCAATTAATATTAAATCATTTTTCTTACACCACTCTTTAATGGCGATTATATCGGCCGGAATTCCCAAACTATGTTGAACCAAAACGGCTTTTGAATCTTTGTTTTCTGCAAAAGCGTTATTTAAAGTTTTCACAGACATATTGGTAGAGTTTTCGTCTATATCAACATAGACAGGTGTCATACCAGCTCTTTTAATTCCTTCTTCCACAGCAAAACAACTAAAGGCTTGGGTTAAAACCTTACCACTTCCAACTCTACTCCTTGCACTTCCTCCATCGCTGGCATCTGCAAAAAGAACTCTTAGAGAAAACTCGATTGCATCTCTTCCCTTATAGAACAAGAATGATTTTCCTTGGTAGGTTTTATCCAAGTATCTGTGTAATTTATCTATGCTCTGGTCAGTGGCATAATTCTTAGAAACGAATATTTGTTTTAACGCCAAAAACACAAATTCAAAAGAATAATTAGAACCCAAGCTGTTAAAAATTGCTCTCATATTATTTAAGATATTTTCTTACCCATCCAGGCATTCTTCCTTCCACCAGAATCATCTCATGATTGTCTAAATTTGACAAAAAGCTGAGTATCTTTGTCTGCTCTACTCCAGTTTCACCTCCTATAAATTTCTCTTTAAAAACATTTGAGAATTGCTGCTTGCCCGATTCTCCAACATAGAGAACTGTATGAAAAACTTTTGATGCCTTCTCTGCTAACTCTCTATGGATTACCTCTGACTCTGATCCCAGATCAACTATTCCCGAAGTAATTAGAATTTTTTTTGAAGAATCAATTGCTGACGCTAGCTTTATTGCCGCTTCAAATCCTTTTAGGTTGCTCGTACCTCCATCATCAATTAGCAAACTTCCAGATTTTAATTCATATGAAAAAATAAATTTATCATCAGGAACAAAACTTGAAATTGCTTCCACCAAATCTTTGTCGCTCACCCCTAACTTCTTTGCAACCAAGACAACCATTTTAATCGTCTCTAAATAATGCATTCCCATAAAATTTGTGCTTATTTGCTGTCCAGCAAAAACAAAGAAAAGTTTGCCCGCTTTATTCAGATGAGCTTTCAGAATGAGTGAATTGGTAATCTCATTATCAGAGCCAATAATTTCTAAGTTACCTCCAGATGTTGATTCCGGACCAGAGCCGGCTTCACAGATTTTGGTCGTTCCTTCATCACTACTGTTATAAACTACTATCGACCCAGATTTTAATGATTTTACTAATTCGGACTTGGCATTAATAATCGACTCTATATTGCCAAATAATCCTAGATGTTGTTTTGTTAGACCGGTTATAATCGCCAGACTAGGCTGAAACCAAGATGCTAAGGTTCTTATTTCTCCTTTTTTATAAGCCCCATACTCAATAATCATTATCTCTTGATTTTTAAAAATCTTGTTAATACTACGTGCTACTGAAAATTTTGTATTATATGACTTCGGAGTTTTAAAAACACTATATTTTTTATCTAAGACCTTAGATAAAAGCATCTTTGTGGATGTTTTTCCATAGCTACCAGTTATGCCTATGATAATTGGCTTGGCTTTTTTAACCTTTGCTTTGGCTCTGATTAACTCAATTAATATTCTAGTAGATGAGATCGCAGTTGTAGGAAAAATTGAGACCATCACTAAGAATGGAGTGATTAGTAAATAAATTATTAAACCAAAAAATAAATAAAATGCGAACTCTATTGTGCCAAAACCATAAGTTAGCAAAACTAATCTAGCAACCAAAAATGAAAACAACATTGTAAATAAGGTTGCTACGATCAAAATTCTTACAGTTATTTTTGGACGCTTTAAACCTGTTCTAGAAAAATCTTTTTTCTTTGGGAAAAATCGCAGCAACTCTCTTTTCCCTTCATTAGATTTAAGAAATAACATTAATCTGTCAAAGCGATACTCTTTTTGTTGCACTACTGCCAGCCATCTTAACGCTCTAATAAAAAAAGACGTTAAGAATAATATAAATATTGAGAGAGTTTTCATATGGACCTAGATCCTAAAATAAAATTAGTTACTAGTTTTGCTGTTTCTTCTGGATGAGTAAACTGCGGAGAATGCCTGCCTTCTTTGATAAAAGTAAGATCACTTCCTTTGATTAGACTGTTCATCTTTTTGGCATTTTTCACTGGTGTTACTAAATCATTTTCTCCCCAAATAATTTTAGTAGGACAAGTAATTTTTGGCAGATCCTCAAGAACTTGGTTATTCAAGACTTTAGCCATAGTTTTTCTTAATAAAGGAGAAGCATTTTTATAGTCAGCTTCTCTAGCCAATTTATAAAGAAAATTTCTAAAAAATTCACCTCTTAATAAAACTTTTCCTGCCTTAGCCATTAATAAAAAAGCAGTTCTTTTAATAACTGCTTTTGGAGCCATATCTCTAATACCAGAACTATCTAACAGAATTAACTTTTCGAGTTTCTTGTTATTTTTGGCAGTATATCTAATAGCCAACTGACCACCAAAAGAATGCCCTAGTAAAATCACTTTATTGCCATCTGATTTCTGATTGATCTCATTTTCCAACCAAGAGAGATAGTCGCCAAGATCCCAAACTTCATTTAGTGGAGCAGAAAGCCCTGGAATTTTTAAAAAAACTACTTTAAAACCACTGTTCTCTAACTCGGTAACAAATGGCTGCCACATTTTTTTATTTTCTTCTCCACCCCTGACTGCCCATCCGTGTAATATAAAAATTGTTTTCATTATATATAGTATCCCAGTTGAGTGCCTGAGAATCAAGCCTACAGTGATTCAAAAGTTGCATCTCCATGATTCTTAAGTATACTAACCAATATATGAAAAACTCACAAAAAATTATCGTAGCTACTTTTCTTCTCTCAACTACAATCCTACTCTCTGGTTGTACTGGACCAAAAGATAAAAGTTTAAATGATAATATAGAAATCAATTTTGATTCAAAAAAAACTGACTCAGGCATAGAGTTATCAGATACAAAACTAACACAAAAGGAAGTGAACCCAAAAATGCAAGAAATTCAATATAAAACTATCGAAGATTTTAAAAATATAGAAGCAACTCAGGCAGTTTTTGAAACTACAAAAGGAACCCTTGTCTTAGATCTATATAGAGAAAAAGCCCCACTTACAACTGCTAACTTCTTAGACCTGATTGATAGTGGTTTCTATGACGGTATAATTTTTCACAGAGTCATCCCTGGATTTATGGCTCAAGTTGGTGATCCTTTTACCAAAGAAGCAGGTAGAGAAAATGAATGGGGAATGGGTGGACCAACTTACAGAATTATGGATGAATTTGATCCATCTTTAAAACATGATTCTGCAGGTATAGTTTCTATGGCTAATGCTGGACCAAATACTGGTGGAAGCCAAATATTTATCACTTATGCAGAGACTCCTCATCTAGACGGGGTTCATGCAGTTTTTGGTAAATTAGTCGAAGGAATGGATGTTTTAGAATTCATGGAAGTGGGTGATAAAATCATCAAAGCAAGTTATAGATAAAAAGACAAAGCAACCAATGTGGAAAAAAATCTTAATATTTTTAGGGATAATTTCTGCAACAACCTTTGTAGTTATAACTTTTCTAATATCAAGCACAGTAACTCAAATTAAAAATGGAGATTACTCAAAAGCTAGTAAAACAGCCAAAGTGAGTTTGGTTATCGTAGAACCAATTTCAAAAATTACATTTCAAAAAAATACAAATGTCGAGTTACTGAAACACTCCTTATACTTAGTTAGAGACATTCCTGCTTACTCCAAAAACTTGATAGCCTCGAATAGTTTGGGAATTAATAATAATTATATTTTAGATCTTCTTAGTCTAAAATATACTTTGCAAGATTTTAATGATCAGCTCCAACCAATTAATGAACTTATTAATCAATCAAGAACTATCAAGCAAATCATTAATAACTCAAAAATTGCAGACAAAAACTACTTGATTAATATTAATCAACTCTCTAATAACTTACCAGATTTCATAAAAATTCTAGATAGTTTTTGTCAAAAGGATCAAAAAATAGTGATGGTATTTCAAAACTCCGATGAGCTTAGAGCCACGGGAGGCTTCATGGGTTCTTACGCAGTTTTAGATATTGTTGATGGAAAGATTATTGAGATTATTACTGAGGACATCTATGATGCCGATGGTCAATTTGATGGGTTTGTCGAAGCTCCTAGCGGCGTTAAAGAGTATTTAAGTGATGGCAAGGGACTACGACTACCAAATGCAAACTGGAATCCAGATTTTCCTACGAGTGCCGAGCAGATTTTGCAGTTCTTAGCACTTGGAAATAAAAAAAATATTACAACTTTGGTGGCTATTAATCCGGATTACGCCAAAATTATTCTCGCTATTACTGGCAATATAACACTGAAAGATTACAACACCATTGTTGATAGTAACAATATTACCGAAGTATTAAGATCTAGAAGGAGTACTTTTTTTCCTGGAAGCAATCAAAAAAAACACCTACTTTCTCAATTACTAGCCCAACTTCAGATTAAACTTAGCGATCTTGATGAAAAATCTAAAATCAATATCATTCAACAAACATCAAGTCAGCTACTTCTTAACAACATTCAAATTTATTCAAATATCAATGAAATAGATCAAATATTTTCTAAACATGGCTTCAGACAAGAACTAGAATACAAAGAAAACTCTGACTATCTTTTTTTAGTTGAATCAAATGTAGGAATAAATAAAGCAAATAAAAGTATAAATAGAGATGTTTCCATAGAAATAGATGATGAGCAAAGCTTGATAACTGTTAATTTCAGAAACAATAATCTTTCACCCTTAGTTTCGAACTTAAGTAGTTTGATTGGTGATAATGAAGCTAATGAGAGCAATGAGAATAGTCACCTTGGATATGTTAATTATCAAAGGTTGATAATAAAACCAGATCAAAACTTAGAATATATAAAGTATAACAACCAAATAATTTCTCAGTGGGATGAAGGTATTATTGAGAATTCAAAGGGTCAAGAATTTAAAGAGATTGGCTTTATCATCACTCTTAAAGAACAAGAGGATTCTGTTCTAGAAATTAAACTAAAAAACTTGAATGAAAATAAAAATAAAGTTTATGTTCAAAAACAACCCGGTCTTCCAGCAACTCCTTATGTCATTAGAAAAAATGGATTTATTTCTCAATTTTTAATTGAAAAGAATACCTTAGCAGAACTACAATAGCTAGCATTCATGATAAAATCATTCCTATGAGCTTCAATCAAGATTCAATCCTACTTATAGAAAAAGCTGATAAATATTTATCTTCTAATAATATTGATGAATTAAAAAATAAATTAACTAATCTTGAGGAAAAAACTTTTGAACCAAACTTTTGGCAAACTAAAGAAGCTAAAAAGGTAATGAAAAATACCTCGATTATTAAAGAAGAAATCTCTGATTTTGAAACAGTAAAAGCTCTCAGTGAAGAATTATCAGCCTATCAAGAACTAATATCAGAAGAAAAAGATGAAGTAACAAAAAAAGGCTTGGAAAAAGAGCTTGAAATTGCTTCTTCAAAATTCTCGAAAAAACTAGGGGAACTAGAACTGAAACAATACCTAAGTAGTAAATATGATAGTTTTGGAGCAATTCTGTCTGTTCACTCTGGACAAGGAGGCACGGAAGCAATGGATTGGGCCGAGATGCTAAAAAGATTGTATTCTAGGTTTTTTGAAAGAAAGAATTGGAAAGCAACTCTAATTTCAGAATCTAGAGGCGAAGAAGCTGGGATCAAGTCAGCAGAATTCCAGATAGATAGTCAGTATGCATACGGATATTTAAAACATGAACAAGGAACCCACAGATTAGTCAGACTCAGTCCTTTTAATGCAGATAGCTTGAGACAAACTTCATTTGCACTAGTAGAGGTTCTGCCATTAATAGAAGATTCAGATGATGAAGTAGAGCTTAACGACTCAGATCTCGAGTGGAATTTTTCTAGATCTGGAGGCGCAGGCGGACAGAATGTAAATAAAGTTAATACTGCCGTTGAGCTCACTCATAAACCCTCTGGGGTTGTGGTTAGATGCCGAGAAGAAAGAACTCAAACTCAGAATAAAGAAATCTCTCTTATAAAACTCAAAAGAAAATTGGCCCAGATAGAAGCGCAGAAACTCCAAGAAGAAATGAGTAAAGAAAAGGGAGTTCATACAAATGCTAGTTTTGGCAGCCAAATTAGGAATTATGTTCTTCACCCCTACCAGCTTGTAAAAGACACTAGAACTCAGGTTGAAACAAGTAACACAGAAGCCGTTTTAGACGGAGACATAGACATATTTATTCAAGAAGAAATAAAATTATAAATAAGTTATACTTTAGTATATGAAAAAAATTGATATTATGAATGACATAGAAAATAAAGCCGTAGTTGACGATGATTTGCTTCTAGAGCATAATCAAAATTCGCCAGACGAGGATAGTATTCAACAAAATAAAACAGAGAAAGACGTTTCAATGAGAAGTTCTTCAAAATTATTTATAATCTTAACAGTTGTTGCAGTTATAGCTGGAGTCGGAACTGGCTTTGGAAGTTTCAAACTTTTTGCGAATCAAAATATTACAGGCAGATCAAATAATACAGAGCTGCAAGAACTCCCAAGTGCTGCAAAACTAAGTGCTGGAGACACGTTTGGTAGCAAGGATGCATCATTTAAAGATTCTGCAGAAGGCTATTTAGAAGAAGGCGGTCTTGAAGGTGAGGGTTCTCACAAACTCTTAAGACCCGGTGGCGATTCTCAAACCGTCTATTTAACTTCTTCAGTCACCGATCTAGATGAACTAGTAGGTACAGAAGTAAAGATCTGGGGAGAAACTTTCAAAGGTCAAAAAGCAGGTTGGTTAATGGATGTTGGTAGAGTTGAAGTTTTGAAGGTTGATGCAGAATCTCCAGCAGAGCAATAAATCTTAATTCATTCTTGCAAAATAACTAGTAAACAGGCTAAACTAGGTGTGAATTATGATTAAATTTTCCTCAGTCAGTAAATACTTTCCGCCAGACTCACACGCTATCGATGACGTATCTTTTGATATTGATCCAGGAGAACTAGTTCTTCTCACTGGTCCCTCAGGATCTGGAAAAACTACGATCATGAAGTTGCTCACAAGAGAACATCTACCTACTTCTGGAGATATTTTCTTTGCTGACAAAAACTTGAGTGAAATTAAAAAATCAGAAATTCATGAACACAAAAGAAAAATTGGAGTGGTCTTTCAAGACTATAAGTTACTTCCTGAATTAAATATCTGGGAAAATATTGCACTTCCACTCTCAATTATTGGTAAACAAGAAAAAGAAATTGAACAAAGAGTCACAGATCTTTTAACTTTAATATCTCTTACAGATAAAGCCTTCTTATTCCCAAAACAACTTTCTGGAGGAGAAGCCCAAAGAATCAGCATAGCAAGAGCTTTATCTACTGGTCCGAAAATTGTTTTTGCAGATGAGCCAACCGGAAATCTTGATATAGAAACCTCTTTAGAAATCGGGAGGTTACTCCAAAAAATAAACTCTCTTGGTACCACAATTATCTTAGCAACTCACAACCATGACATCATGGAACTGCTCAAAGATTCTAGACAAATTAATCTAGAAAAAGGAAAGATAAAGACTGACTCTAAAGTAAAAAAGGAGAAATCCAAGGCAAAAGAGGAAAAACCAAAAGAGAAAGATGGTGAACTTAAAGAAGAAACCAAGAAAAAAAAGAAAGTAAAAAAAGCTAAATCAAAGATAAAAGTATGAGCTCACTAACAACAGCCCTAACCACCATCAGAAGATCTCCATACCAGGCAATAACTTCAATTATAATGGTTTCAGTAACATTCTTTGTCGGATTCTCATTTTCTCTTTTTGTAATTGGATCAAGTATTATTCTACAACATTTTGAGACAAGGCCTCAAATCATTGCTTTTTTTGAACTAGAGACCTCTCCAGAAGATATCAAAAAAGCTGCTGAAAAAATAAAAACTAAATCGTATGTGGAATCAGCAACAATTATCACTCAAGAAGATGCTCTTAAATTGTATCAAGAAGAAAATAAAAATGATCCTCTCCTGCTCGAGCTAGTAACCGCAGATATTCTACCAGCAAGTCTAGAAGTTTCGGCTAATAATATAGAATCATTATCAGAAATAAAGAATGATCTAGATGAAGTTAGCCAAGTTGAAGATGTTATTTTCCAAGAAGATGTTGTTTCTACTCTTTCTCAGTGGATTAGAACAGCTGAGATTATTGGAATCTCTGCTACATCAATCTTAGCGATCATATCTTTCTTGATTATAATGATTGTTACAGCTATGAAAGCCACTGCTCAAAAGAACTCAATTAGAATAATGAGAATGTTGGGTGCAACAAAAGGATATATCAAAGTTCCATTTATGATCGAAGGAATGATGTATGGATTGGCTGGTGCCGTTATCGGTTGGCTGGTAACTTTTTCTATACTTTTATACCTAACACCTTCAATAAATGAAGTGCTGGGAGAAATAAAACTCCTACCAATCCCAATAGAATTCTACCTCATTCATGGATCGGTAGGCATACTATTAGGAATCATTCTTGGAGGATTTGCAAGTCTGGTTGCTATTCAAAGATTAATAAAGAATTAATAGATTAGGCTTGTGTTAAAAATAAAACTATCACTTATCATTTTTTTTGGTTTTGTGTTTTTCGGATCAATGACGTCTGTTGCAAATGCTCAGAGTTGCGAAGAAAAAGTTTGTGATGAAAGCAGTGACGAATACAAAAGTTGTTTAGATAGCAAAATTAGCTGCATTCAAAACAGATTGGGAGAAATTGGCAACGAAAAAACAACTTTAAATAATACAATTAGCGTTATTAATGGCAACATTAATATACAAGAATTACAAATTAGGCAGAAAGTTACTGAAATTGCAAAGCTTGAAAAAGAGATTGAGTTACTTGGAGACAGAATTTCTGGGCTAAGCATTTCTCTAGACAGATTAACTACCCTACTTGTAGATAGAATAAGAACTCAATACAAACAGAAACAATCTAATCCGCTTGCAATCTTGGTTGCTTCAGAATCTCTTACCAAGCTAGTAAACCAATACAGATACCTAACACTTGCTGGTAGGCAAACAGCTGAGGCGATGCAGAGAGCCGAGTATCAAAGAGTTGTCTATGATGAACAAAAAGATATCAAGACTATAAAACAAGATGAACTGGAAACTAAAAGATATCAATTACAACTAGAACAAAATAGCCTAGTTAATCAAAGAAAAGAGAAAAATGAAATTCTGGCAGTTACAAAAAATGATGAGCAAAAATTCCAAGAATTACTAAAAGAAGCAGAAAACCAACTATCTTCTTTTAGACGATTTATTAGCTTTCAAGGTGGTGCATCAATACTTCAAAACCAAACTAGCTGTGATGATTGGGGTTGTTACTACAATCAAAGAGATAGCAAATGGGGAAATCAATTAATCGGAAATAGTAATAGTAGTATGGCTGAATATGGATGTCTAGTTACATCTATGGCTATGGTTGCATCTCATTATGGAAAATCACTAGATCCTGGACAAATTGCCGCCAGCAGTAATCCCTTTTGGCTCAATACTGCCTATATGAAACTTGGAAGTACTTGGTCAGCAAATGGTGTATCGATGACTAGAACTAGAATTGGATATAGCTCTGGAGCAATTGATAACGAATTAAGTTCAGGAAAACCAGTCATTATTGGAATTGGCTCTGGCCCAGATCATTTCTTGGTAATTAAATCTAAAGAAAATGATAACTATATAATGAGGGATCCATTTACCTCTAGTGGAAAAGATATTCCTTTTACTGACAAATATTCGCTTAGCTCAATCTCCACTGTAGATCGAGTAACAGTAAATTAAATCTCACTCGCATCACAGTTAAAGCAAGAATTTTCATATAAAACTATTCTTAATGAATGCATTTTCTAAAAAATTGCTAATTTATTCTATTTTCTTTATTTTTAATATTTCTAGATTTATTTTTCCTAAAATAATAAATGCCAATGTCATAATTAACGAAGTTTATCCCAATCCAAATACTAATGAGAAAGAGTGGATAGAAATTTTTAATAACTCGCAAGAAATCATTGATTTATCTGGGTGGAAATTAATGGATGAGCTCAGCTCACCCTCAATTATCTTCGATTTTGATCAAGAGCTAGAGGGCTCATTTTTGGTTGAACCAGCTTCTTTCTTAATTATCGAGCTTAATAATAGTAAACTAAATAATTCAGGAGACAGCGTCAAGTTGATTAATAATAATGATGAGATCATCGATCAGCTTGACTATATTGATTCTGAATCAGAAATGAGTTTCTCGCTAGTCTTGAACAATGAAACTGATGTCCCAGCCATTGTTTTATCAATTCCTTCCAAAGGTTTGCCAAATCCAACTGCTGAAGACTCCAAGGAAACTTCACAGAATACTACTCAAAATTTTCCAGACTTATTAATCTCCGAAGTTATGGCTTGCCCGGAAGATAGCAATCCTGAATGGATAGAAATAAAAAATCCTAGCAACGAAATAGTTAATCTGAATAATTGGCAAATCGAAGATGCTGCAAATAACCAAGTTATCCTCACCGCAGAAGAAATATTGCCCAATGAAACTATCAAAATTTTCCTAACTAATAGCATTCTTAATAATTCTGGAGATACAGTTTATTTATTCGATCCCAATAAAAACTTAGTAAACAAGTTTGTATCCAACGAGTGTGTTAAAAACTCACAAAGTACCACTGTTCAGAATACTAGCAACACTCCTTCTACCGATTCCCCTGCTGCCACTCCTCCCTTTACCAAAAATAAACAAGACTTTAGTGAAGATAGCACTTCAGTAATTGCTGAAACAAAAGAATCTCGTCTAAAAAAAATAAGTTCTTTAATAAAAATCATTAATTCTGATAAGTCTTCATCTGCAAAAGTGGATAACTATATCTCAAAACAAGTTGCTGTCAGGCCCAAAACTTTGCACAAGTCCTCAATTATAAGTGTTATAATTGGAGGAGCAATGTTATCAAGTTCTGGATTACTTTTTATTAATAATGGAAAAAATTAACAAACTACTAAATGCCTATGTTCCACCAGTGGTCTGGGCTCTTATTATTTTTCTATTGTCATCCCAAAGTGTTATTCCAGGTTTTGCAGAATCTCCTCTGGACTTTATCTTTAAAAAATCGGCTCATATTTTTGTCTACCTGGTTTTATATATACTTATAAAAAGGGCCCTAGACATTACTATGAATAAGAAATCATCAAAAAAACATCTCTTCATTCCTATATTAGCCTGCCTAGTATATGCAATCAGCGATGAGTTCCATCAATCTCTTGTTCCTGGAAGATATGCCACTTTGAGAGATGTGGGCTATGATATGTTCGGAGTAGGTGTCGCTTTCCTAAGAAAATATGATTTTATCTAATTAATTAGATAATTGAAGATTGACAGCCGAAGAAAATAAGTGATAATGATTGATCTAAGACGCTCTATAAGAGGCAAATTAATAATTATTGAAAGGAAATGAAAAATGACTAAATCACAATTGGTTGCTGTTATCGCAAAAAAAGCTCACTTAACAAAAAAAGCTTCTTCAGATGCTATTGAAGCATTGTTTGAAGAAGTTATCCGCTCATTAAAAAAAGGTGAGAAGGTTGTAGTTTCTGGTTTTGGAACATTTTATGTTAGTAAAGTAGGAGATAAACAAGTAGTTCCTTTTGGAAATGAAGCAAAACGCCAAACAATTAAAGGACACAAAGTTGTTAACTTTAGAGTTGGCAAACCACTGAAGAAACAAGTTTGGTAAACTAAAACAAAGATTAGTTATCAAAGATAAAATTTAAAACCCCCGCTCGAGCGGGGGTTTTTGGTAGTTTGAGCCAGAGGTGCTAGAATAGCAACATGCTTAGAAAATATTACCTAATCTTTAGGTACATGTTCATTAGAACTTTGCAGTTTAGAGCAGAGATTGTGATATATTCATTGTTAGATATAGTGCCCTTCTTGGTTTTATTCTTCTTATGGAGTGCTGTCTATTCTGGCCAAGAAGTTATTAATAACTATTCATTCCCAGACATAATTCAGTATTATATTTTAGTAGTTTTTATACAAAGATTTACAGCAACTCACTTTGAAGGATGGCGCTCGCAAGAAATTAGAATGGGGAAAATTGATTACTTTTTGACTAGGCCTTTTTCCTACATAAACGAAGTTATTTCAAAAGAAGTGGGTGGAAAAATTGTCAGCTTACTATTTTCAATTCCAATACTAACTATTTTTTATATCATAACAATGAAACTGTTTAATATTTCTCAGATTAGTCTTGATCCAAAAAGCTTCCTTATATTTGCTGGATTAATAATTGCAGCATACTCAATACAAATCATAGTAGCTCTCTGGATTGTTCTGCTTACATTCTGGTTTGAAGGATCAAGCGGTCTAGAACATTTTAAATGGATAGTTTTTTCATTATTTAGTGGCTCTACAATTCCCTTTGAATTCATGCCTGTATGGTTACAAAAAATTTTCAACTTGTTGCCTTTTAAGTACGTCACTTATATTCCTATTCAAGTTATACAAGGAAAAATGATTCTAAGAGCTAGCGACTATATTTTTATAGCTAGTACATTAATAGTTATGTTCTTAATAAGTAATGCTTTATGGAAAAGAGCTCAATATCAATACTCTTCAGCTGGAGGTTAATCTAGGAAATAAATGAACAAATACTGGAAGTTATTTTGGCAATTTAGAAAAATTCAACTCATGAAAATGATGGAGTACAGAAGTGATTTTTTCTTTTGGTTAATTGTCTCAACGATGTGGACTGCTTTTAATTATTTTTTTTATGGATTAATCATTGGGAATAGCAAAAGCATTGCTGGCTGGAGTTATGACGAGATAATGATCTTGCTTTCATTTTTTACTATGGTAGATGCATTTACCTGGTCAGTATTTTATCCAAATATGTCTGATTATACGGAAGCTATTTATGAAGGAACTTTAAGTAAATATCTAGTTCTTCCAGTAAATAGTGTTTTTATCATACTGACTCAAAAAGCAACCTACCATAATGTTCCTAGATTTTTTATTGGCTTAGTAATACTCATTCATACAGTGATTAGAATGCAGATTGATATTAGTTCCTTCCAAATATTTTTATCTACATTAGTATTTATCTCAGCAATTGTTTTCTTATATAGTGGTTGGTTTATCTTAGCAACTTTGGCATTCTGGGTTGAAAAGTTAAAAAATATTAATGAGATTATGCCAGGGTTTAGAAGTATTTATCAAATGCCTGCCAGAATCTACACCGGAATAACAGGATTTATACTTACTTTTATTTTTCCACTTGGACTTGTTACTACCCTACCAAGTGAGGTAATTTTGGGAAGAGATAATACTCTACAAGTAATTTACTTTTTTGTATTTACATTTATTTTTGCAAAACTAACTCTATTATTTTATAAGTACTCTATTAAAAAATATTCTAGCGTAGGAAACTAATATACAATTAAGATACAATCAAACATATGAAAAAAACTATTATAAAAGTAGAAGACTTAAAAAAATACTTTAAAGTTTATAAAAAAGAACCCGGTCTTTTAGGATCCATCAAATCACTCTGGAAAAGAGATTATGAAACTGTCAAAGCTGTAGACAACATTAGCTTCGAAATTACCGAGGGAGAAATAGTAGGCTTCATAGGTCAGAATGGAGCTGGAAAAACTACAACTCTTAAAATGCTTTCTGGATTGTTATATCCAACCGAAGGAAGCACAACTGTGTTGGGATTTAATCCATGGGATAGAAAACCAGAATTTCAGAAACAGTTTGCTCTCGTTATGGGTCAAAAAAACCAATTGTGGTGGGACTTGCCGGCAATAGAATCTTTTCATTTAAATAAAGCAATTTATGAAATTCCAGATGAACAATTTGACAAAACTCTTAGCAAATTAGCAAAGATTCTAGACGTAGAAGATATTTTAAAAATTCAAGTTAGAAAGTTGTCCATGGGCCAAAGAATGAAGTGCGAGATCATAGCTGCTCTTCTACACAATCCTAAAGTTCTCTTTCTTGATGAGCCAACAATTGGTTTAGATGTTGTGATGCAAAAGACTTTGCGTGATTTTATTAAAAAGTATAATAAAGAGTTTGGAGCAACAATAATTTTAACCAGTCACTACATGGGTGATGTTAAAGAACTTTGCGAAAGAGTGATTATGATTGATAAGGGACAGAAGATTTATGATGGCAAGCTCTCGGATATTATTAATAAATATGCTAGAAATAAAATTCTTTCACTCACTTTGGAAAATGGAGTATCAAAAAGAGAACTAGAAAAATTTGGAGTCGTTAAGTCATTTAAAAATAATAGAGCAACTCTATTGGTTTCAAGAAAGAATGCTACAAATATTGCTGCCAAAATTTTAAATGAATTTAAAGTAAGTGACTTAAATATTGAAGAAGTTTCAGTAGAAGTCATTATTCGTGAGATTTTCGGCAACAAAAATTCATTAAATGATTAAATATCTTATACTTCTTAAAATTACTTGGCAAAATAGCTTGGTCTATAGATTGAGTCTGCTTACCTGGCGCCTTAGATCCTTCTTATCCAGTCTTATGTCGTTAACTGTGTGGACAGTTATTTTTACCTCTAACAAAGGTGCTTTTGGCTATTCTAAAGAGAGCATGATAACTTACATATTTCTAATTGCCTTTTTACAAAGCTTTATTATTGCTTCATCACTTAATGGTCTAGCGAATAGATTGTATTCTGGAGAAATTAGTAACTATTTACTAAAACCAATAAACTTATTTGCTCTCTTTGCGGTTCAAGAAATAGCCGACAAAATCAAAAATGTGTTTTTTTTGATTTTGGAAACTTTATTATTATTTTTGATTTTTGATCCAATTGTTATCTTTCCCGATTTAAAAATATTTTTATTATTTTTAATATGGTGTTTTGGAGGTTTAATTTTGAACTTTATTATTTCTCTTCTTTTTGGAAGCTTGGGTTTTTGGAGTCCACAAGTTTGGGGACCAAAATTTTTATTTTTTATGGTTCTTGAATTTACAGCTGGAAAACTTTTTCCACTAGATATTTTGCCAACAACATTGCAAAGAATTATATATTTTACTCCTTTCCCATATCTCTCTTTTCTACAAATCCAATTATTCTTAGAGAGATTGAATCAACAACAAATTATTCAACATTCAATTACACTTATTTTTTGGATATTATTCTTAGGGTTAATAACAAATAAAATTTGGAAAAGAGGATTAAAGTCTTTCGAATCAGTTGGAAGATAAATTTTAATAATGAGATTAAAAACATACTTTAATGTTTGGAAAATTTTTGGCTTCAATGCCCTTCAAGAAACCTTAGTAAATAGAGGCTCTAATATCCTTTTTATGATCGGTAAAATATTAAGATTTTTATTTTCATTAATATTCTTATTTCTAATTAAAACAACGGTTGATAGTTTTGCTGGATATACTTCAGATCAAATGATTGTGTTCTTTCTTACCTATCAGCTAATTGATTTAACTAGCCAGATTTTTTACCGAGGCACATATATTTTTAGTAATGAAGTTAGATCAGGATCTTTTGACTCATATTTAACTAAACCAATTAACCCTTTATTTAGAGCTCTAACAGGAAAACCAGATATCAATGATGCGATTTTTATGATTCCTTCACTGGCGGTAAGTTTTTATATTTTTAGCACGCTAGATATTTCAATTACTTGGCAATCACTACTTTGGTATTTAGTTCTTTTAATTAATGGCTTTCTTATCGTTACCGCTATTAACATTTTTATTTTAACTATTGGTATTCTTACTACTGAAACAGAAGGAATCATTTGGATTTATAGAGATCTAAGTTCTATGGGTAGATTTCCGATTGGAATGTACATGCAGCCATTAAGATTTATACTTTTTTTTATTATTCCTATTGGAATGATGATAACCATTCCAACTGAGGTTTTATTGGGCGTTAAACCATCATTCAGTATTGCAGCAACTATGCTTGTGGGAATCGGTAGTTTTATTACTAGCTTAAAGCTATGGAACTGGGCTCTAAAAAAATATGCTGGGGTTGGGAGTTAAATAGTATTTGAATCAAGATACTAAAAAGCCCCCGATTTCTCGAGGGCTTTTATAATTTTATTTATTAGTTGATTGACAACTTTAAAAAGTTTAACGTTTTGGAGATTGTCTCTTACTTCTAGCACTACCGCCACCGCCAACTTTTCTGGTTTCTTTCATTCTGTCATCTCTTGTCAATAATCCTTCTGGCTTTAACAATCCTCTGAATGATTCATCGTACTTAACTAATGCTCTAGAAATTCCATGAACCACAGCATCCAGCTGTGAAGATGGACCTGATCCAGACACTTTAGCTACAACAGAAAATTTACCTTTAGTTCCAGTTAAATCAAATGGCTTACTATATCTTAATTTAGCGTCACTGAGAGTTCCAAAATATTGGCCAACAACTTTATCATTAACAATAAAGTCGCCTTCTGACTCATAAAGTCTAACTCTTGCAGTAGCAACTTTTCTTCTTCCAACTGCTTCGTAGTACTTTCCTGTTGGAATAGTTAGGTTTGAAGAAACTTCAGTTTCAGCTCTTTTGGCAACCTTTTTAACTGACTTGGTTTTTTTAACTATTTTTACGAGTGATTTTTTCTTTTTATTTAATTTTAATGCCATATCTGATTATGCTCCTAATTGACTTTCGTGATTATGTTCTGAACCTGCGTAAACTTTCAAACGAGCCATCCTAGGACTTTGAAGTCTGTTTTTAGGCAACATGTTTTTTACAGCGTTTTCAACAATTCTCTCTGGAAATTGAGATCTTAGTTTTGCTAAGTTTTGTTTTTTAAACCCACCTGGATAACCAGAGTGTCTGTAGTACATCTTATCTTCTTCTTTAGTTCCTGTGACTGCAATCTCTGCTGCATTAATAACAACAACGTAATCACCTGCATCGATATGTGGAGTGTACTCCTTTTTGTTTTTACCAATAAGTTTTGTTGCTATCTCAGTAGAAATACGACCTAAAATTTTGTCTTTAGCATCAACTATGTGCCACTGTCTCTTGATCTCGCTAGTTTTTTGTGAATAAGTTTTTTGCATTATTTTTTAGCTTCTTTCTTCTTTGCTGGAGCCTTCTTAGCTACGGTTTTCTTGACCACAGCCTTCTTAACTTCAGCTTTTTTAACTGGTTTTTTCTCTGCTTTCAAAGTTCCCATTCTTGCTGGCATCTTTGTCAAAGAAAGTTTTGCTAATTTAGTATTATCGCCTCTTCTTAAGCCAACTGATTCAATGGTTGTAAAACCAGAGTTTTTGTCAGCAAATTCAGGTGCTATTCTATCTACTAAAGAGTTAACAACATCTCTTGTTCCAAAAAATTTATGAAGCAATCTTCTTGTAGCGATTGAATCAACTTTTGCTCTTGCAATAATCTTATCAGAAATACGTTTAATTTCTTTTGCCTTAGCTTCAGAAGTAGTGATAGATCCATGTTCAACCAAAGAACGCACTAAACCCTTAAACAATGCCTTTCTGGCCTTGCTGTCTCTGTTAAAATGTTTGATTTTTACTCTGTGTCTCATTATTACTCTCCAAGACTCACGCCTTTTTTCTGTAGTGCAGCATCAATTAATACAACACTCTTACCACCTAAATTTTTGACCTTAGAAACTATATCTTTTGGTGCTCCAGTTAAATCTCCAACTGTTTTAAAACCACCTTTTCTAAGAGCATTTGCTATTCTAGTTGGCAAATCTAACTCCTCAACTGTAAGTCTTAAAGTCTCTGCTTCTTCAGGTGATAGTGTAATTTCTGGTTCAACAACTTCTGGAACAACTGGATTAAATACCTGACCAAACTGCTTAGTTAAAATTTCAGCAGAAACTTGAACTGCTTCAAGTGGTGAAATTGATCCATCAGTTTGAACACTCATTATTAATTTATCAAAATCAGTTCTTCTTCCAACACGAGTTTGCTCAACTTTGTAAGAAACTTTGACTACTGGTGAGAATAAAGCATCAAGAACAATATCCCCGATAGAATCTGCATTTTTCTCATCTGCAATTACATAACCTGTTCCGGATTCAACTCTCATTTCTAATTCAAGAGTTTTTCCCTTAGCAATTGTAGCTATTGGTAAATCTTTATTTATGATCTCAAAACCTGCTTCGCATTCTATATCTGCTGCGGTTACTTCTTTTGGACCCTTAACTGAAAGTTTTAATGTTCCAGCTTCATGAGTTGATGCATAAACTTTAATTTGTTTAACATTTAATGCAACTTCTAGGACATCTTCCTTAAGTCCGTCAATTGTTGAGAACTGATGATCAGCTCCTTCAATTCTAACTTGTGTAATGGCTGTTCCTGGAAGTGAGCTTAAAAGCACTCTTCTTAAAGCATTACCAATAGTGTGTCCATAACCATTTTCTAAAGGCTCGATTACTATTGTTGCTGATGTAGCACTAGAATCTTTCTCTTCTAACTGAAAAGTTGGACTCATTGCTGTGATTAGACTTGTACCCTCAAGGGTATAAATGTCTGTGTTCATATTTTCTCCTTTGTTTCTTCTCCCTTTAGAATTTTCTTCCAAGGAATCTGTTTCTAGATTTTAATTAATAATTTATATTATCTACTGTAGTACTCAACGATTAATTGTTCTTCAATAGTTTCTGTTACATCTGTTCTTTCAGGTAACCTTGAAACCTTTGCAACAGCTCCTTTTTGTTCTAGCCAAGTTGCACTACTTGAATTCTCCTTAACTGCCGCAGCAACTAAAGGAATCTTGGTACCTTTTGAAGTTAGACTGATAACGTCATTAACTTTAACCTGATAAGAAGGAACATCCATTTTTTTACCGTTTACTTGAACATGAGCGTGAGAAACTAGTTGTCTTGCTGCAGCTCTAGTACCTGTCCAACCTAATCTATAAATAGCATTATCGAGTCTTCTCTCTAATAAACTTAAAAGAGCGGATCCAGTTGCTGTTGGATTTTTACTAGCTTCTGTATAAAGTTTTCTAAGTTGTTTTTCTAAAATACCGTAGATGTATTTGACTTTTTGTTTTTCTTTAAGCTGAGTACCATAATCTGAAGTTTTTCTTCTAGATTTAGCACCATGTTGACCAGGCTTAGAAGTTAAGCGTCTTGCAACTTTAAGAGCATTGGTCTTAAGACCCAAGTCTTCACCGATTTTTCTTGCTAGTTTATTTTTTGGTCCAATATATCGTGCCATATGTTTTTTTTCTTACTTGTTATGTTTTGCTTTTCTTGGTCTAGTTCCATTGTGAGGGTCTGGGGTCATATCAGCAATCATAGTAACTCTCATACCCTGAGCTCTTAGTACTCTCAATGTAACATCTCTACCCGGACCTGGTCCTTTTATGAAGACGTCTACTGTGTTCATTCCAAATGCTCTAGCTTTATTAACAGCATTCTCGACTGTTATTGTCGCTGCATAAGGAGTAGATTTTCTTGAACCAGAAAATCCAGACTCTCCAGCTGACGACCAACAGATTACGTTTCCTGTATCATCGGTAACACTAACCATTGTGGTGTTAAACGTTGCGGTAACATACATTCTGCCTTTAGGCACAGCTTTTGTTACTTTTCGTACTTGTTTAGTTGTATTCTTTCTTGCTTGAGCCATGATAATTATTTACCTTTTTTTGCTGTTTCTAATTTTGTTGCCATTTCTTTCGACATAGCACCAACAGTTCTTCTCTTAGAACCTCCTCTAGCATTTCTAGAATTTGTTCTTGTTCTTTGGCCTCTTGTAGGAAGCTTCATGATATGACGTAAGCCTCTATAGCTCCTGATACGTTTTAAACGATCAACGTTATCACTAACATGTCTTCTTAAATCACCTTCCAACTCATATCTATCAAAAAGCCTTTGAATTTTATTAAGTTCATCATTTGTTAAATCTTTTGCTCTTTTATCAGGATCAACTTGTGATTCTCTTAAAACAGTTTCCGCGATCTTAGGGCCCACTCCATAAATAGATTGAAGTGAAAAAAGTATTTTTTTATTTTCTGGTATGTCTACACCGATAATACGAGGCATATATTCTTATCCTTGCTTTCCTTTATGTTTTGGTTCTTTACAAATGCGTCTCAAAACTCCCTTGCGCTTAACAAGCTTGCAATGAATGCAGATGGTTTTTAAAGATGTTTTTACTTTCATAATTGTTTCTTTGTTTTCAACAGGCTTGAACTATACATCAATTTGTCAAAATTGAAAAGAATTAGTTTGACTGCGTAGCCTTTTGTGTTGATCTATAGGTTATTTTACACTTATTGAGGTCATATTTAGATACATATCCTCTAACTAAATCTCCTGGCATGACTCTAATTCTGTACAATCTCATCTTTCCAACTAATGTTCCCAAGAGAACTTTGCCAACCATTGGCTTGACGTTTGACTCAGTTATCAAGATTCTAAACATGGTATTTGGAAGGCAACTTTCAACAACACCCTCAACTTCGAAACGATCATTACGATCAGATTTCTTGGCAGTAGTGTCGACTTGTCTCTTTGACTTAGCAGATCTTTTATGATCTTGTACTTTACCCATATATACTTATCTGACAACATTTCTTAAACAAATAACTCGATGTGAAAATTCACTGTGAAATGGAGTCAGAACTTAGTATTATACCAGAAGAAAGCTAATTTGTCAGTATTTCAGGGCCATTTTTTGTGATTAGGACAGTTTCTTCAAACATGCCAGAAATCGAACCGTCCACTGTTTTATAAGTCCAGCCATCAGATGATTCTTCTAGAGTTGCATTTCCCATAGAATACATATTCTCTATTGCAACTGTTTGACCTTCAAAAAGCTTAGTGTTTCTATCTGATTTATCTGCCACACAAGGTATTGATGGCTCCATATGGAGCTCTTCTCCAACTCCATGTCCAGTAAGTTGATAAACAACTCCATAGCCTTTTCTTTTTAGTGGTTTTTCCATTGCTCTGCTGATGTCATAAACTGAATTTCCAACTTTAGCTGCTTCTATGGCTTTCTTTAATGATTTTTTACCAACATTAAGAAACTCTCTTATTTCAGAACTGACTTCACCGACAGCAAATGTAACAGAAGTATCCAGATGAAATTTGTTGTTAATCAAACCAATATCAATACTAATAACATCGCCGCTATTAACAACTTTATTTTGAGGAATACCATGACAAACTTCTTCGTTCTTCATAACGCAAGTAGCCCAATTGTATCCAGGTACAGTAGAAAAACTTGGAAGCATGCCAGCTTCTTTAATTAAACGCTGAGCTTCTATCTCAATTTGTTCAAATGAAATTCCTGGGAGTGAAAACTCAATCAATTGCTTCTTAATACGTCCAAGGATTTTACCGCCCTCACGCATCGAGTTTATTTTAAATTCCAGATTTTGGCTCATGATGGCCTTATTTTAATCAATTTTATCTAATTCTTTGCAAATATCTTTAAAAACACCGTCTATATCTTTCTCACCATCAACAACAATTAGCTTGCCTTCTTTTTTATAAAACTGAATAACTGGTTCGGTAAATTTGTGAAAAAGATCAATTCTTTTCTTTATTGCATGAATAGTTTCATCGCCCCTATCGCTTGGTCTACCAGCAAGTCTCCAAAGAGCTTCTTTGTCGGAAACTTCTAAGAAGATTACTTTATCAACACCCCCATTAAAGGCATCAGCCTGAACTACTGTTCTTGGAAAACCATCTAGGATATAACCATTAACATATTCTGGTTTTTCTAGATAAGTCAAAATTATTTCTAAAGTTTTCTCATCAGGAACCAGTGCTCCAGAGTTAATTGTTTCCTTTAGCCATCTTCCCATTAAAGTTTTTTCTCTAGCCATATCTCTAAAAATATGTCCTGAAGATAAGTAAGGAATCTTGTATTTTTCTGCTAAAAAATTTCCTTGAGTGGACTTTCCAGCTCCTTGAATACCAATTAATACTAATTTCATTTTTATTCCCTTCCGGGCTAATTTATTATTTTTAAATAAATCGATCGTAATTCTGCTCAACGAGCATACTGTCTACTTGTTTATATGTTTCCAACACCACAGACACCACAATGAGAATACTAGTACCACTAACCGATAGCTGGCCAATTCCCGTAAATACTTGTGCTAATGAAGGCATGATAGCAATGAATCCTAGAAAAAAGGCGCCAGCGATAGTAATCCTAGAAACAACATATTCTAAAAACTTTTTTGTATTTGCGCCAGGTCTAATTCCTGGGACAAATGCTCCAGATTTTTTCAACTCATCGGAAATATCCTCAGCATTAAAAAAGATCATTGATGAGAAAAATGTAAAGAAAAACACAATAATAAAATATAGAGTCATATAAACAGGAGAGGTCTGCTGAAAATTGAGTGTTAGCATGTTGCCGAAATCAACAAATTTAGGATTTCCAGAAGCAGTTAGTAACCTTGCTAAAAAAGATGGCAACAACATGATAGAAACTGCAAAAATAATTGGCATAACTCCAGCTACATTTACCTTAATAGGCAAATGTGTTGTTTGTCCACCATAGGACCTTTTACCTCTAGTTCTCTGAGCATACTGAATTGTTATTTTTCTAACAGCCTCGTTCATAAAAACAATTAAGCCTATGATTAGAAGAAACACAGCAAAGAAGGAAGTAGCTACAAAGAGTCTGTTAGTTCCAGACAATAGAACCTGAGCAAATGATCCGGGAAGTTGGCTCATGATACCCGCAAAAAGAATCATTGAAATTCCATTTCCAATGCCATGAATAGAAACTAATTCTCCCAACCAAGTAACTATCAAAGAACCTGCAACTAAAGAAAGTATCATTGCGATAAAAGATAAGGGTGAAGTAGATTCTAACAGTCCCTGCGAACGTAGAAGAGCTAATACCGAAATACTTTGACCAATAGCTAATGGAACTGACAGATATCGTGTGTATTGGTTTAATTTTTCTCTACCAGATTCACCGTCCTTCTGCATTTCTTTAATCTTCGGAATCACCATTCCACCAAGCTGCATAATAATCGATGCAGTAATATAAGGATTAATTCCAACTGCTAAAACTGAAAAGTTTGAGAGTGTACCTCCAGAAAAAACATTTAATAAACTTAAAAATTGATTAGAGTCAAAAAGTGTTTTTAATTGTAGTAAATTTACCGATGGAAGTGGAATGTGTGCGAATAACCTAAATGCGAAGAGTATAGCTGCTGTAAATATGAGTTTCTTTTTTAACTCAGGTGTCGAATTAATTTTTATAAAAAATTCAGTTATTTTCTTCATAAGCACCCAATCAGGGTATAACTTTTCTCTAGCTTCTTCAATACTCTATATTTTAATTTTCGATACTTCCACCAGCTTTCTCGATAGCTTTTTTTGCAGCTTCCGAGATTCCCAAGCCTTTGATGGTAACTTTTCTAGATATCTCACCTGAAGCGATAATTTTTGCTTTTTTAAACTTACTCTCGATTAATTTTTCCAGCTTTAATGCGTCCAAAGTAATTATTTCAGCTTTCATTCTCTCTATCTCAGTTAAGTTAATCTCTGCAGTTGGCCTAACAACATTTAATCTACCCTTACCCCTAAGCATAGGAAGACGCTTAATTAATGGCAATTGACCACCTTCAAACCATAATGGAATCTTTGCTCCACCCCTAGATTTTTGTCCTTTTTGCCCCTTAGATGATGTATGACCACCTTTACCAGAACCATAACCACGTCCAACACGTTTCTTTGATGAATCTTTAGTTTTGATTAAGTTTGTTAATAGTGACATTTTATTTTTTCTTTGCTGGTGCTTTTTTAACTTCTGGTTTTTTGTTTACGCTAGGTTCTTTGTTTACGTTAGGTTTTTTGTCTAACAGGGGTTTTTTGGCAGCTTCTTGAATTTTTTTAATTTTCTCTGCTTCTTCAGCTTCAACTTCTGCAATCGATTTTAACTTAATTCCTTTTAACTCAACAATTTTTTGAATTTCTGTTAAGGCTTCAAAAGTTGCGTAAACACTAGAAGCTTGGTTCTCTGAACCTAAGATCTTACTAGAAATATCTCTAACTCCTGCGGCTTCAACAACAGCGCGTACTGGTCCTCCAGCAATAACTCCAGAACCCTTTGGAGCTGGTTTTAACATAACTATTCCAGCACCTTTTTTAACAGTAATTGGAAAAGGAATGGTTGTTCCATCAAGAGGAACAGTGATCATTTTTCTTTTAGCTTTTTTGATACCTTTTTTAATTGCACCAACAACATCTTTTGCTTTTCCTAAACCAACACCGACTCTTCCTTTTTTATCACCAACAACCATTAAGACAGAAAAGCCAACGTTATTGCCGCCTTTAGTCTTTTTTGAAACACGAGAAATTCTGATGACTTTCTCTTCAAACTCTTTTGGTTCAGTATTGTTTGTATTTGGTCGTTGATTCATGTTTATACCTTTATTCCACCATTTCTTAAAGTTTCGGCAATTGCCTTAACTCTACCGTGATACTTATATTGACCTCTGTCGAAGACTACAGCTGTTATTTTTGCTTTCTTCATTTTTGCTACTAACTCTTCTGTTGCTTTGATAGCAGTCTCAGTTTTTGTAAGTTTCTCGGTTTTCTTAAGTTGCTTTCTAATTTTTACATCATTTGCAGTCATTAGGGTCACTTCTTTGACATCGTCAACTAATTGAATATAAGTGTATTTATTAGCACGGTTAATAGTTACTCTTGGTCTATCAGATGTACCAGAAATTTTAGAGCTAACTCGTCTTTTTCTACTTTCTGCTTTGGAAATGAAATGATTTATTTTTGCCATTATGCAGCTGCCTTTCCTTGTTTTCTAATCACAGCTTCATCCTCATATCTAATACCTTTGCCCTTATAAGGTTCTGGTGGTCTGATCTTTCTAATATCAGCTGCCAATTGACCCACGGCTTGCTTGTCAATTCCTTCTAAATAAATGGTGTCATTTCCTTGAACTTTTATCGTTACGCCATTTACTGCTTGAACTTCTACTGGATGAGAGTATCCAACCGCTAATGAAACTCCTGCTCCTTGAGCTTTAGCTCTATATCCAGTTCCAATTAACTTTAAGGTTTTTTTGTAACCATCGGTTACCCCAATTATGTTATTTTGAATTAAACTTCTGATTAAACCATGAAAAGCGCGAGTTTGTTTTACCTCATTTTTTCGATCAACAATAACTTCATTGTCTTTTACTTCAACAGTAATTCCTGGTAAGACATCAATTTTTAACTGACCTTTTGGACCTTTAACATCAACAACATTATTGGCAACAGTTACTGTTACTCCGGCTGGCAATGCGATAGATTTTCTTCCAATTCTTGACATATTATTTCAACCTTTTACCAAATTTGGCAAAGAAGTTCTCCTCCCAAATTTGCTTTACGAGCATCCTTGTCAGTCATGACACCTTTGCTTGTAGAAATTATAGTTATTCCATATCCACCTAAAGTCTTTGGTAACTTGCTAGCTGGTGCGTACATTCTTCTTCCTGGCTTAGAAAGTCTTTTAACATCATTTACAGCAGGCAATTTGCCAATGTACTTTAATGTTATTGCCAAGTAATTAAATGGCTTACTTTCTTTAATACCAACTTCAGCAACATATCCCTCTTTCAAAAGAATATCTGCTATTGCTTTCTTCATTTTTGAATAAGGAACCTCAATTTTTTCATGGCGTGCCATGTGAGCGTTCTTTATTCTGATGATGATGTCTGCTATTGGATCGGTTGTCATATTATTTTTACTTACTTGATTTAACTACTCCAGGTAATTCTCCTTTTGAAGCTAACTCTCTAAATGTTAATCTACTTAAACCAAAGAATCTCATATAACCTTTAGGACGTCCTGTTATTTTACAACGATTTACCCCTCTGGTTGATACTTTATTGACCTTCTTGACTCCTGATTTTCTCAAGGCTTCTTTTTGTGCCAATAGTTTTTTTGATTTTGCAATCTTTGATTTTTTAGCCATTTATATTATTCCTTTTTCTCGAAAGGCATTCCGAAAAGCTCTAATAATCTAAAAGCCTTTTCGTCTTGCTTAGTTGAAGTTACAAATATTACTTGAAAACTTCTTATACGTTCTATTTTATCGTAATTAATTTCTGGAAATATAATTTGCTCTTCAATTCCCATACTATAGTTTCCTGCATGATCAAAAGCAGTTCTTGAAACTCCTCTAAAATCTTTAACACGAGGCAAGGCTACTGAAATTAATTTTTCAAGAAATCCCCACATTCTTTTTCCTCGTAATGTTACTTTAACTCCTAGTGGATCACCTGCTCTTAATTTAAAGTTAGCAATAGATTTATGAGCTAATGTAACTACTGGTTTTTGTCCTGTTATTGTAGCAAACTGCTCAACAATATTAGCGATTGCTTGTTTTCTAGCTCTTGGATCTACTGGATCAGCTACACCAATATTAACAACAATCTTTTCTAATTTTGGAACTTGAAAGTCGTTAGTAATTTTAAACTCCTTTTTTAGTTCTGGCAAAATTTTGCTAGCGTATAATTGTTTTAATTGCATGTTATTTATTTCTTAGCTTCTTCTCTAACACTCTCTGTAATTACTTTTCCTGTTTTCTTAAAAAATCTTGATTTGGTACCATCTTTAGCAACTTTGAAACCGACTCTATCTGCCTTGCCCTTGTCATTAACAATAGCAATGCTTGCAGTATGAAGAGGTCTTTCTACTCTAACTTTATCTCCAGCTCTACCACTCATAGGTTTAATATGCTTGGTATATTTATTAGCACCTTCTACCAAAACCTTATTTTGTTTTGGATAAACCTTTTTGATAACTCCAGACTTTCCTTTGTCTTTTCCTGCAGTTACTAGTACTTTGTCATTTACTTTAAATTTCATAATAATTAGCCTATAAAACCTCTTGAGCTAAACTTGCAATTTTATTGAACCCTCTATTTTTAACTTCTCTAGCAATTGGTCCAAAAACACGTGTTCCAACAGGAATTGAGTTTGCTCTAGACTCAATGATAACAGCTGCGTTGTCATCAAATCTAACATACTCGCCTGAATTTCTTCTAACTTCTTTTCTTGTTCTAACAATTACAGCCTTAACGAGCTCTCCTTTTTTGATTGAGCCAGTTGCGTCTGCCATAATTACTGAGGCTGCAACTATATCACCAACATAGCCAAATCTTCTTCTAGATCCACCATGCACTTGAATAACTCTGATCCTTTTGGCACCTGAGTTATCAGCAACATGTAGAACTGATCTTAATTGAATCATTACTTATTTCCTCCAACTTTTGAAACAACTATAAATCTCTTAGTCTTACTAATAGGTTTTGATTCAGTGATGATAACTTCATCTCCCACTTCAAGTTCAATATTCTCGTAGTGACATGCGTAAGATTTTGTACGTTTGACTGATTTCAAGTACAAAGGATGTTGCCACAATCTAGCTACTCTGACTTTTGCAGTTTTACTAGACTTTAATGACTCGACTGTTCCTTTTATAGATTTCATGATTTACTTCCTATTACTGTCTTAACTCTGGCGACATCATCTGCTAGTAAAGCAATATGAGTATTTTTCAACTTACCTGCTTTTTTTTCTAGTCTTGATTTTGCCAATAACACTAACAACTCATCAAGTTGAAGATTAAGTTCTTCTATTGTTTTATCGTGTAGTGCTTTAATATCGTTTATTCTCATTTTTTTTATTATTTCTTAACAAAAGCTGTCTTTACTGATAGTTTGTGTCCAGCCTTTATAAAAGCCAAACGCGCTGTTTCTTCAGAAACACCACTTAACTCGAACATTATTGATCCTGGTCTCACAACTGCTACGTGCCCTTGTATTGCTCCCTTACCTGAACCCATTTTTACTCCCACTGGCTTGCCAGTAATTGGCTTGTGTGGAAATACTCTAATCCAGTATTTACCATCTCTTTTAGTCATAAAAGTGATTTTTTTTCTAGCGGCCTCAATTTGTCTGGAAGAAACCCAGCCTCTTGTAATTGCCTGCAAACCAAACTCACCAAAAGCAACTTCAGTACCACGCTGAGCGGTTCCTCTCATTTTTCCTCTAAATTGCTTGCGGTATTTTTCTTTTTTTGGTTGTAGCATATCTAGACTACCTCACCTTTATAAATCCATACCTTTATTCCAACGTATCCAGAACGTGTCTTTGCTGGAACTTGAAAATAATCAATATTTGCTCTGATTGTCTGAGTTGGTACTGACCCTTGAAAATATTTTTCAGTTCTACCAATCTCAGCACCATTAATTCTACCTGAAAGTTGAATCTTAATTCCTTTTGCACCAGCTTGCATAGTTTTCTCTAAAGCCTGATTAACAGCTCTTCTATGCGGATATCTTTTAATTAACTGAGCAACAATTCTCTCTGCAACTAATTTTGCGCTTAAATCTGGTTTTCTAACTTCTTCAACTCTTAGATCAATCTTAACCTTGTCTTTTTTCAACTTTGATAAATTTAATATCTTCTCAATTTCTTTTTTAATTATTTCTAAATTTGATCCGCCCTTACCAATAACAACACCAGGACGAGATACAAACAAAACAACTTTTATAGCTTTTAAAGATCTTTCAATTTCTACATTTGTCAAACCAGCACTTATCAATTTATCATTGAGAAATCTTCTAACTTTAAAATCCTCAACAACTTTGTTTGAGTAGTCTTTGGCACTTGCAAACCAACGAGACTTCCAACCAAAGGTTGAACCTATTCTGAAGCTAGTTGGATTTACTTTTTGTCCCATATTTTTTCTAACCCTCTATTTTTGTTATTATCTAACTCTTAATTCCAGACTGTGTATTATACTACTTTCCAATCTGATTTTCCCTAGTAAAATTTATTTTTACTAGATTTTTATTATGCTTGTCCTTTTTTCTGTTGTGTATTACTTACTTTTGTTACTACTTTTTTTGTTGCAACAACTTTTCTATTTACCTTTTCCATTGGAATGGTCTTTACTTCTTTTTTGTTGATTTCAACTTTTTTCTTTGACTTTGCTTTTGATTCAACTTTTGCCTTTACCTCTGTCTTTGGAGCAGATTTCTTCTCTTCAGCCGCTTCCAACTCAACACTTACGTGACAAGTTCTCTTAACAATGGTGTGAGCTCTACCTCTGCTAACTGCTCTAAATCTCTTTAATTGAGGAGCTGGAGCAACAGTGATGCTTTTGATTGTTAAGTCTTCGACTGCAAACCCATGATTATGGACTGCGTTAGCAATTGCTTGTCTTAAAACCTTCAAAATGACCAAAGTTGATCTTCTCTCTATGGCTGCCAACTGTCTAACAGCATCTAGTAAAGGAAGTTTTTTGACAGAGTTTGCCACTAACCTTACTTTTCTTGCAGTTTGTCTAGTATTTTTTTGTGTTGCTTTAATTATCATTTTAATTATTTTATAAACCTTAAGTTTTGGTCAATGTACGTTTAACAATTTTACCGTGACCTCTAAATGTACGAGTTGGAGCAAACTCTCCCAACTTATGACCGACCATACTTTCATTAACAAAAACTTCAATAAAATTTTTGCCTTGATGAACTAAAAAAGTATGACCAACAAAATCAGGGGACACAACACAAGCACGACTCCAAGTTTTTATTGCTGCTTTATCTCCAGAAGCTTTCTGGACTAAAACTTTTTTCAAAAGTTTTGGATCTACGAATGGTCCCTTTTTGCTTGATCTTGACATATTATTTCACTCTCCTGTCTCTAACTATCCATTTATTTGTTCTATGATTTTTAGTTCTGGTTTTCTTTCCCAGAGCATGTTTACCCCATGGAGTTTTTGGATACTTCATACCAACTCCAGATCTACCTTCTCCACCTCCATGTGGATGACTGTCCGGATGTTGTGCAGTACCTCTAACTGTTGGACGAATACCCATCAAGCGTTTTCTGCCTGCTTTACCAATCTTTCTATTCTTCCAATCTTGATTGCCAATCTGGCCAATTGTAGCGTAACACTCTAGGTTGATCAATCTAAGTTCTTTTGAAGGAAGCTGAACTGTTGCATATTTGCCTTCTTTAGCCTGAATAACAGCCGCTGTACCTGCTCCACGAACCATTTGAGCGCCTTTGCCAGCTCTCATTTCAAGATTGTGGATAAACATACCAATTGGAATGTTCTTTAATGGTAAAGCATTACCTACTTTGACCTCAGCTTTTTCTCCTGCAACAATTACGTCTCCTGCACCTAATCCCTGAGGAGCTAAAATATAACCCTTATTACCATCTTTATAATAAATAAGAGCTAAATGAGCACTTCTCATTGGATCATACTCTAATCTGATAACATTTCCTTCGACTCCACGATTTTTACGTTTCCAATCAATGATACGCATCTTTTTCTTGACTCCAGAACCTCTGTGTCTAACTGTAATGCGACCCTTGAAACCTCTTCCTTGACGTTTCTTATGACCAGATTCCAATAAGGATTTTTCTGGCTTTCCCTTGTACAACTCAGAACGATCAATTGTTATTTGATGTCTTCTTCCGCTAGTAGTTGGTTTTTGTGTTATTAACATTTTTGTTTATTTTTCTGATGTATCAAATAAATCAATAGATTGTCCCGATTTAAGAGTTACTAATGCTTTCTTTGTTTTTCCAGTTCTAACAGTCATTCTCTTTTTTCCAGTACGTTTAAGTTCTCTGTGACTAACAATAGTACGAATTTTTTCAACATTTACAGCAAATAGCTTCTCAATTGATTCTCTTATTTGGTTTTTATTTGAAGTCATTTGAACTTCAAAAATATAAGTATTCTCACTATTAGCGAGCCTTAATGACTTCTCTGTAATAACTGGTTTAATAACTATATATGGATTCATTATTTAGCTTTCTTCACTAATCTTTCTTCTAAAGATTTCACAGCTTCTTTGCTCAGGATAATTGCGTCGACTGATGCAACATCTAATGCATTGACTAAAGAGCTGTCCATGACATTGACTTTTTGAATGTTTCCAAATGCTCTTCTAACTAATTCGTTATTTCCCTCTGTAGCTAACAAAACCTTTTTGCCAAAGATGTTTAAATCTTTTAGAAGCTTGGCAGCAGTTTTTGTTTTTCCATCAAAATCAGTTAAGTTATCTGTAACAAAGATATTGTCTGACTGTAAGCTGAGTGAAACGATCAAAGCTTTTTTCTTCATGTGTCTTGAAAGTTTTAATGTCCAGTTCTCAAGTCCTGTAGGACCATGAGCAACTCCACCTCCAACAAAAATTGGAGCTGATTTTGCACCATGACGAGCATTACCTGTTCCTTTTTGTTTCCAAATTTTGCGTCTAGAACCAGTAACTTCTCCTCTTGTTTTAACTTTACTCGTACCTTGTCTTTTATTAGAAAGGTAAACTCTGATAGCCTGACTCAACAGTTGATCATTTGCTTTTGATCCAAAAACTTCATCACTAACTGTGATTGTTGAGAGCTTATTGGTTGGTGTAAGACTTTTAATTTTCATGATTATGCTGCAGCCTCTGTTTTAGCTTCTTCTTTAACTTCTTCTACGGCAACACTCTCAATTTCTGGAGCAACTACCTCTGCCACAACTTCTTCTTTAACCTCAATCTCTTCTTTTTCTGGAGCAACTGCTTTAATTTCAATATTTGAAGCTTTGTAATCAATTTCAATATTCTTTTTCTTGCCAATTTTAGAAATTCTAACTTCAGACATCATAGATCCGGGGACTGGACCACTTAGCCAAACTTCACCACTATCTTTATCTATGTGTAAAACAACCAAATTCAAAACTGATTTTGCCTCTACTCCATAATGACCAGGCATTTTCTTGCCTTTCCAAACTCTACCTGGAGTGGTACCTGCACCTATAGAACCAACGGCACGTGCTCTGTCGGATTGACCATGTGTTTTTGGACCACCGTGGAAATTCCAGCGTTTCATAGCACCAGCAAAACCTCGGCCTTTGCTAATTCCTTGGACCTTAACAACATCGCCGACTTCTAAAACTTGGTCAATATTGATATTATCACCAACTTTAATGTCGGTTTCTGTTGATGGTTTCATCTTGTCATCGCAAGCCCTAAGACCTTTGATGTTTTTAACACCAAAAGAAAAACCACTCTTTTCCATTTTGGTCTTGAGTGGTTTGCTCATGTTTTTTAGTTTTTTCTTACCAAATCCTACTTCTAGAATTGAGCAGGTAAGAGTTTCTCTTGTTTGTGAATTTTTATCTAGAACCTCAATGTCTTGCTTGCCGATTACGGGCATTTCCAAAACTTTACAACGAGTTACAGCCAAACGACGACCTGCTTTGGTCCAAGCTTGTGTCATTCCTGTTTTGGTAGCAAAAATATCTAGTATCATACCAATAAAATCTATTTAAATTACTTAATCTAATTAATCTAAGGTTGCTTGAATTTAATCGCAACTTTTTCTACTTTTTTTATTACTACATCTTTATTTGAATTGAAACTCCCGCTGGAAGTTCCAGATGCATTAAAGAATCTATAGTCTTACTTGTCGGATTGACAATATCAATCAATCTCTTGTGTGTCTTAATATGGTAGTGTTCCTGAGCATTCTTGTCAGAATGAGGAGACGTCAATACTGCAAATTCTCTCTTGTGTGAAGGTAGTGGTACTGGACCGACAACCTTTGCACCTGTAGAAAGTGCTGTTTCTAAAATCTTTTGACTAGCACTGTCTATAACACGATGATCGTATGATTTTAGTCTTACGCGAATTTTATATCCAGCTTTAGTTTTTTGATCTTGTTTAGCCATTTTAAAACTACCTACTTAATTACTTCCTATTTTTGTTTTACGGTATTTAAACCGTAGGACGAGATTATACATAAAATTCCTCAAGAAGTAAACCCCAACATCTTACTTACTTTTGAATGTATATCTCGCTCTTTTGCTTCTTAAACTTTTCACCCCGCACTTTTAGCGCGGGGTGAAACTTTATTCAATTTTAAATTACTTTGTAATCTTAGTAATTGCACCGGCACCAATTGTGTGGCCGCCTTCACGGATAGCAAAACGCAATCCTTCTGAAGCAACTACTGGAACTATTAGTTGTACGTGCATCTTAGCGTTGTCTCCTGGCATAACCATCTCAACACCATCTGGAAGTTTAATCTCACCCGTTACATCAGTTGTTCTGATATAAAATTGAGGTCTGTAACCTGAGAAAAATGGTTTGTGTCTTCCACCTTCTTCTTTGGTTAAAATATAAACTTCAGCTTCAAACTCTGTATGAACAGATGCTGTACCTGGTTTTGCCAAAACTTGACCTCTTTCGACGTCATCTTTGCCAACACCTCTTAAGAGAATACCAACGTTGTCTCCTGCTTCACCTTGATCAAGCATTTTACGGAACATCTCAACACCAGTAACTGTAGATTTTGCTGTCTTTTTAATACCAGCAATCTCAATTTCATCTCCAACTTTGATAATACCAGACTCAATACGTCCAGTAACAACTGTTCCTCTACCTTTGATTGAAAAAACATCTTCAACAGGCATTAAGAAAGGTTTGTCTAATTCTCTAACTGGATCAGGAATAAAGGTATCAACTGAATTCATGAGTTCCATGATCTTATCTTGTTCTGCGGCATCACCTTCTAGGGCTTTAAGAGCTGAAACTCTGTGAACAGGAGCATTATCACCGTCGAAACCATGCTTTGTTAATAATTCTCTAACTTCCATCTCAACTAAATCTAGTAACTCTGCGTCATCAACCATATCGCATTTGTTTAATGCAACTACTAGATTAGGAACATTAACTTGTTTTGCTAACAAAATATGCTCATGTGTTTGTGGCATAGGACCGTCTGTAGCGGCAACAACTAAAATTGCACCGTCCATTTGGGCTGCACCAGTAATCATGTTCTTGATGTAGTCAGCATGACCTGGAGCATCAATGTGAGCATAATGTCTGTTTGTAGTTTCATACTCAATGTGTGAAATATTAATTGTCACACCACGAGCTGCTTCTTCTGGAGCATTATCAATATCTAGATAAGTCATTGCTTTGTTGATCTCACTTGGTAATTTTACCGAAAGTGTTGTAGCAATAGCTGCAGTAAGAGTGGTCTTACCGTGGTCAACGTGACCAATTGTACCGATGTTTACGTGCTTCTTGTCACGTATAAATTTTTTTGCGTCTGCCATAAGGCCTCCTAATTAATTTACTTAATTACTATATATAATACTATTTTTCGTCAATTTATCTTCCGCCAGTTTTTCTCTCGGCGACTAACTTCTCTGTAATACTGTTTGGAACAATATCGTAGTGACTTGGCAACATCACAGAAGATGCTCTACCTTTAGTCATACTCCTTAAAATTGTAACATAACCTTGCATTTCTGCTAAAGGTGAAAGTGCAGTAATAATTGTAACACTTCCTCTTGTTGTTGTTCCCTGAATTTGAGCTCTTCTAGAACCTAAATCTCCAATAACATCTCCCATATATTCATCTGGGGTAGACACTTCAACCTTCATGATTGGCTCTAGTAAAACCATAGCTGCTTTTGCTACAGCATTTCTCATAGCTAGCGAACCAGCCATTTTAAATGCAATTTCACTTGAGTCAACATCGTGATATGTACCATCGTAAAGTGTAACTTTAAGATCGCTCATAGGAAAGTTGGCAAGGAAACCACGCTCTAGTGATTCTTGAACACCTTTGTCAGTTGGCTTAATAAATTCTTTTGGAACAGCGCCGCCTTTGATATCATTAACAAATTCATAACCTGTTCCTCTATCAGTTGGCTCAATTCTCAAGAAAACATGACCATACTGTCCACGTCCACCAGATTGTTTGATGTATTTACCTTCAGCTTCTGCCGTTTTTGTAATTGTTTCTCTATATGCAACCTGAGGAGTACCAACGTTTGCATCAACACTAAACTCTCTCTTCATACGATCAACAATAATTTCAAGATGTAACTCACCCATACCACCGATAATGGTTTGACCCGTGTCTGGATTTGATTTGATAGAAAAGGTTGGATCTTCTTCACTAAGTTTGGCTAAAGCCATACCCATTTTTTCTTGATCTGATTTTGTTTTTGGCTCAATGGACAAAGAAATAACTGGTTCAGCAAAAGTAATTCCTTCGAGAACTATCTTGTTTTCCTCATCACATAAAGTGTCGCCTGTCTTTGTACTCTTCAAACCAACAATAGCAACAATTTCTCCAGCCTTTGCTTCTTGAATCTCTTCTCTTTGGTTGGCATGCATAAGAAGTAAACGACCAACTCTCTCTTTTTGCTGAGAACTTGAGTTGTATGTATAGCTTCCCGACTTAAGAACACCTGAATAAATTCTTGTGTAAGTGATTCTACCAACATGAGGATCTGTTTGAATTTTAAAAGCAAGTGCGCAAAATTTTTCGTTTGGAACTAGTTGCCTAGTTTCTTTCTCTTCAGTTTTTGGATTTATACCATCAATGTGATCGATATCAACAGGTGATGGAAGATAATCAACAACTGCATCAAGCATTGGTTGAACACCAGTGTTTTTTAATGATGAGCCCGCATAAACTGGAACAAGTTTGTAATCAATAACTGCTTTTCTAAGTGCTGCCTTTAGTTCATTCAAAGGAATTTCAGTTCCATCAAAAAATCTTTCTAAAAGAGCATCGTCAGTTTCTGCAATCTTCTCAATAAGCTCAGCTCTTAGCTCAGCCACTCTGGCTTTGTATTCTTCTGGAATTTCTGTTACATCTGGCTCAGTATCTGCAGCACTATCTTTCCAAAACAAAGCTTTTTGTTCTAGAACTTGGATAACACCTTTAAAATCATTTTCCGCACCCATTGGTAAAACCATAACTGCTGGAGTGACACCGAATTTAACTTTAATATCTTCAATGGTTGCAAAAAAATCTGCTCCTAATTTATCCATCTTATTTATAAAACAGATTCTTGGAATATTATACTTGTCAGCTTGACGCCAAACAGTTTCTGACTGGGATTGAACACCTTCGCTAGCATCAAGAACAGTAATACCGCCATCAAGAACACGAAGTGATCTCTCGACTTCAGCTGTAAAATCAACGTGCCCTGGAGTATCAATTATGTTAAATCTATATGGAGCATTTTCTAAGTGAACTTCAAAGTGAGGTTTCCAAAAACAAGTAGTTGCAGCAGACACAATAGTGATACCGCGCTCTTGTTCTTGAGCCATCCAGTCCATAGTTGCAGCACCTTCATGAACTTCACCAATTTTGTAAGTTCTGCCTGTGAAGTATAGAATTCTTTCAGAAGTTGTGGTTTTGCCAGCATCAATATGGGCAATAATACCAATATTTCTGATTCTCTCTAATGGAACTTTTGTAGTTTGCTTATCGGCCATATTTTCTTTCTACCATCTAAAGTGGGCGAAAGCTTTGTTAGCGTCGGCCATACGATGGGCAGTATTTTTCTTGTTAATTGCTCCGCCAGCTCCTTGAAGAGCATCAAGCATTTCTGCGGCAAGCTTTTCACCAAAAGAGTGATATTGTTTGCTTGGTTTTTTGTTAGCAGCTTCAACTAATGCTCTTAATGATAAAGCAAAACCTCTACCACTTCTAACTGGCATAGGAACTTGATATGAGGCACCGCCTACACGTCTTGATCTTACTTCCATTTGAGGGGTAACAGCTTTAATTACTTCTTCAAAAGATTCTAGTGGTTTTTTACCTGTTTTCTTGGCTAATTCCTCTAGAGCTGCATAAACTTGCTTTTGAGCAACGGATTTTTTACCATCGCGCATCACATAATTAATGAGCTTTGCAATTCTTACAGAGGCATATTTGCCGTCTGGTCTTGTTTCTCTAACTGGAGCTTTTTTAGTTCTCATGATATTTTCTTCTCCGCTTTTAGAAAGCGAATACTTTCATTTGTGTTTAATTATTATCCGTTTTTCTTTACACCATATTTACTACGTGAAGTTTTTCTGTTATCAACTCCTGTAGCGTCATACTTACCTCTGATGATGTGATACTTCACACCAGGGAGATCTTTGACTCTACCACCTCTGACTAAAACGATACTGTGTTCAGCCAAACTATGACCTTCACCCATGATATAGGCAGTAACTTCCATTTTATTTGAAAGCCTAACACGAGCAACTTTACGAAGAGCTGAGTTAGGTTTCTTTGGAGTCATGGTTTTGACCACAGTACAAACACCACGTTTCTGTGGGTTGGTTGTCTTAACCTGTTTACCAGTATTAGAATTATAACTCTTGCGAAGTGCCTGAGCTTTGATTCTCTTAGGTTTGTCCTTACGGCCACCCTTTCTGATTAACTGATTAATTGTAGGCATAAATAACTCCAATAAAATAACACGAACACTGATTATATCATAAAAATGATAGATATCTCCTATAGTTCAATACTTGCTCTCTCCTTACTGGTTGGGATTAACCTTCCAATAATGACATTTTCTTTCAAACCATCTAGATAATCTATCTTGCCTGCTGCAGATGCATCAGTTAAGACATTCTTAGTGTGTTGGAAAGAAGCAGCTGATAACCATGAAGCTGTGAACAATGAAGATCTTGTAATTCCTAAGAAAAGGACCTTTGCTGTTGCTGGCTCACCACCGGCGGCCATAGCTTCATCATTAGCTTCAATGAATTTTGTCTTTTCAACAACTTCACCAGTCAAGAAATCAGTATCACCTGCAGACTCAACTTGAAGCTTGTCACACATTTTTCTAATGATTGTTTCAAAATGTTTGTCATGAATTGGAATACCTTGAGATTCATAAACGGCCTGAACTTGATTAATAGTGTACTGCTGAGCTTGAAGTAGTCCTTTTACAACGGCTAATTCTTTGAGACTTACTGATCCTGTGGTCAATTGTTGACCTACATAAACTAGATCACCTTCTTTTATAAGCAAGTCAGAATTTGCTGGAATCTTATACTCTACCTCTTCAACTGGAGATGAAGTTGTTCTGATAGTAACAACAATGTCTCTATCACCTTCTTCTAATAAAACTTTTCCAGCTATCTCACTAATAATTGCCTGATTCTTTGGAGTTCTTGCTTCAAGAAGCTCTTCAACACGAGGCAAACCTTGAGTCACATCGGCTCCAAGAATACCACCACTATGTTTTGTTCTCATAGTAAGCTGAGTACCAGGTTCACCAATTGATTGGGCTGCTACAATTCCAACTGGAACTCCCAGCTCAATCATTTTTGAAGTAGAGAAATCAATACCATAACATGTTGCACAAAGTCCTTTTGAGGCTTCACATGTGAGCGGAGATCTAACATCTATAGTTTTTAATCCAGCTTTAACAAGTTGACCTGCTAGTTCTATGGTAATTAGTGTGCCTTTTTCAGCAACTACTTTTTTGTTAAGAACAACATCTTTGGCTAAAATTCTACCTGCAATTCTTGTGGCAAAAACATCAGTTCTGTCGGTGTCTGTAATTGTAATGTATTCATCTGTTTTACAATCTTCTAATCTAATGATTGCATCATGAGAGACATCACATAAACGACGTGTTAGGTAACCAGCATCAGCAGTTTTAATAGCTGAGTCAGTTAAACCTTTACGAGAACCTCTAGCTGAAGTCACATACTCAAAAATTGTTAGACCTTCTCTAAAGTTAGACTTAGTAGGCATCTCAACGATATTTCCATTAGGGTCAACAACCAAACCACGCATTGCGGCAAGTTGCTTAACCTGATCTTTTGAAGCACGTGTTCCACCTGACTCAATCAAGACCTTGACAGCATTGTCTTCGGAATATGTATTCCAAGTCTTCTCTGCAATATCTTCGGTTGTGTCAATCCAAACATCAAAGGAAAGTCTCTTTCTTTCTTCAAGAGCGATCATACCTTCGTTGTACTGCTCTTGAATCTCTTCGACTTTTTTGTTGGCAGCCTCAATGATTTCATCTTTATTTTCAATCATTTCACAGTCACTAACAGAAACAGAGATTCCTGAAATTGTTGCTGCTTCAAAACCAAGATTTTTAATGTCATCTATTAAGCTAGCAACACGTTGTTTATCATAGTCTTTGATTGCTGCAGTAACTAATTTTTTAATTTTCTTAGCACCGATAGCTTGATTCATAAAACCAAATTCTTTTGGCAATAAATCATTAAATTGAAGTCTTCCAACTGTTGTTTCAACAATCTGTTTGACATTATTCTCACCAGAAGCAATCCTAACTTTGACTAACTGTCTTAACTCAAGTTGTCCAACTTGATATGCATGATAGGCTTCATCCTTGGATGAAAATATTCCTGGAAAGACCTTAAATTTATTATCAACAACTGTGTGATAATAAATTCCCATAGCCATTTCTTTGTTAGGAATAGTGATAGGTTCGCCATTTGCTGGTTTGAGTAAGTTGTTGGTTGCCATTAATAAATCAATAGCTTCCTGTTGTGCTTTCTTGGTCAAAGGAACATGGACAGCCATTTGGTCACCATCAAAGTCAGCATTATAGCCAGAACAAACACAAGGGTGTAATCTGATTGCATTTCCCTCAATTAAGATAGGGAAAAATGCCTGCATACCAAGCTTATGTAGCGTTGGAGCACGATTTAAAATAACCGGATGATTCTTGGTAACTTCTTCTAAAATGTCATAAACTTCTGGCTCATGTCTTTCGATTAAGTGCTTGGCACTCTTAACGTTAGGAGCGGTTCCATTAACAATTAATTCTCTTAGAACATAAGGCTTGAACATTTCCAAAGCCATATCTTTTGGTAGACCACACTCATTGAGTTTGAGTTCTGGACCAACAACGATAACTGAACGTCCTGAATAATCAACACGCTTACCCAAAAGATTTTGACGGAAACGACCCTGCTTACCCTTTAACATTTCTGATAAGGATTTTAGAGGTCTTCTTGTTTGTCTTCTTCTTGTTTGACGCGCGCTTGAGCCATCAATTAATGAGTCAACTGCTTCTTGAAGCATTCTTTTTTCATTTCTCAAAATAATTTCTGGAGCACCTAAATCAATTAAATGTTTTAAACGATTATTTCTATTGATAACTCTTCTATATAAGTCATTTAAATCTGAAGTTGCAAATCTACCACCAGAAAGTTGAACCATTGGTCTTAAATCTGGAGGAATAACTGGCAAGATGGTCATGAACATCCAAGATGGCTTGATCTTTGCTTTTCTTAAACCTTCAGCAACTCTCAATCTCTTGATAGCTTTAACCAACTTAGCACCTTTTGAATCTTCAATTTCTTCTCTCAACTTAACAACTAATTTGTCTAAATCGATTGCCTGAGCAAGTTCTAAAATACTTTCTGCTCCCATCTCAACTCTCAAGTGAGAAGTTGCGTTGTAATCATCAAGCTTTAGATATTCATCTTCAGTTAAAATTGTACCTTTACTGATTTTCTTGACCATCTGCTTAATGGTTTTATAAATTTCTTCAGTTTGATCTAACTTTACTTCAAGTTGCTTCTTAAGAGCAATTAGCTTATTTTTTGCTTTTAATTCAGCTTCAGCAAGTTTTAATTGAAGAGTTTCTTTACTAGTAACCTTCTCTTTCAAGCTTGATACGTCTTCAGTTAAGGTTGCCTTTACAGCTTCCATGCTTGTCTTTGCTTCTTCTTTAAGTTCATCTTGAGCGGCAACTAAATCTACGCTTAACCTGTCAGAAACCTCCACCTTCTCATCGACATCAACGTCAAGAACTAGGTACTTAGAAAAATAAATAATTGAACTTAAGTTTCTTGGAGAAATATCCAAAAGAAGTGATAACTTAGAAGGAGCACCTTTGAAAAACCAGATATGAGCAACTGGAGCAGACAAAGAAATATGAGCCATTCTTTCGCGTCTAACTTTAGACTGAGTTACTTCGACTCCACACTTATCACAAATTATGCCTTTATAACGAATTCTTTTATATTTTCCACAGTAACACTCATAATCTTTAATAGGTCCAAAGATTTTTTCATCAAATAGGCCATCTTTTTCTGCCTTAAGTGATCTGTAGTTAATTGTTTCTGGCTTCTTTACTTCGCCAAATGACCAAGATTTAATTGTTTCTGGTGAAGCTATGCGAATTTCTAGAGCAGAGAAGTTAATAATATTTTTCATAAAGTCCTTTAAGGTTTGATTGTTACTCCGCTATGTCTTCCTCGATGTCTTCGCCAGCCTCAATTTTAGCAGCTGCTTCTTCATCAAATTCAGGTTCAGTTTCTTCTGAATCATCTGAGCTTTTTTCTTCATCTTCAGTTTGATCTAACTTATTAACATCATCTAAATCAATATTGAGTCCAGGAGAAGCCTCTTCCAAAACAACTTCGTCTTCTTCAATAACTTCGTGAGGTACAACATCTATTCCAAGAGAATTTAATTCTCTCATCAGAACTCTGAAAGATTCAGGAACTGCTGGTTCAGGAATATCCAAACCCTTAACAATAGATTCAAAAGCTTTTGCTCTACCCATCACATCATCAGATTTGATAGTAAGCATCTCTTGTAACGTATGAGCTGCTTTATGTGCTTCAAGTGCCCAGACTTCCATTTCTCCAAGACGCTGTCCACCCATTTGAGCCTTACCTCCAAGTGGTTGCTGTGTGACAAGTGAGTAAGGACCAGTGGACCTTGCATGCATCTTATCCTCAACCATGTGAGATAGTTTAAGAATGTAGCCTATACCAACAGTAGTGGTTTCACTAAATGGCTCTCCTGTTCTACCATCAATTAATTGAGCTTTACCTGTGACCGGCAAACCAGCTTTTTCTAGTTCTTCCCAAATTTTCTTTTCATCAAACTTCTCAAATGCTGGAATTGCAATCTTATAACCAAGTTTCTGTGCTGCCCATCCTGCATGTGCTTCAAGAAGTTGACCCAAGTTCATACGTGCCAATACAGAAAGTGGAGAAATAATAATATCTACTGGAGTACCATCTTCAGTGTGTGGCATATCTGCTGAAGGAACTATTTTTGAGATAACACCTTTGTTACCATGACGTCCTGCCAACTTGTCACCTACAGTAATTTTTCTAATCTGTGCAACTTTAACAACAACTTCTTTAAGAGTTCCTGGATCGAGCTCGTCTCCTAGATCGCTATCTAAAACAGAAACTTCTATAACTGTTCCTGACTGACCATGAGGTAATCTTAATGAAGTGTCTCTGACTTCTCTGGATTTTTCTCCAAAGATAGCTCTTAATAATCTTTCTTCTGGTGATAACTCTGTCTCACCTTTTGGAGCAATTTTACCCACTAGGATATCTCCTGAGCTAACTATACTTCCAACTCGGATAATTCCATCGAGAGTTAAGTTGCTCAAGTAAATTTCAGATACGTTAGGAATATCGTTGGTAAGCTCTTCTTCACCCAACTTTGTGTCCATAACTTTTGCTTTATATTCATTAATTTGAACAGAAGTAAGAACATCTTCTCTAACTAGTCTGTCAGAAATAACGATAGCATCTTCATAACCCAAGCCTTCAAATGACGCGTAAGCAATCACTAGGTTGCTACCGAGTGCTAACTCACCTCCATCTGCAGCTGGGCCATCAATGATGACATCTCCTGCTTTTATTTTATCGCCAATATTTACAATTGGTTTTTGTGAATAACAAGTACTTTGTGATGTTCTAACAAACTTAGTAATGTTATAAATATCTTTTCCATCTTCATGAGAATAAATCTCATCGAAGTCATCTTCCAAAGCCATGGCTTTTTTGGAGTCAGCTTTAGATAATAAAATTTCAATTTTATTTGCATCTACATAGACAACTTCTCCACCATGAACAGCTCCGACAGTTCTTCCCATAGCTGCAGCGACTGCTGCTTCCATACCCGTTCCAACAATTGGAGCTTGTGGTTTAACTAAAGGAACAGCCTGACATTGCATATGGGTTCCCATAAGTGCACGGTTAGCTTCATCATTTGCAATAAAAGGAATTAACGATGCTGATGTACCAATAACTTGATTTGGAATAACATCTATGTATTGTGCTTCTTCTACAGGACCTTCTAAAAAGCTATTCATGAATCGCATAGCAACCCACTCATCCTGAATAATCCCTTTATCATCAATGTCTACACTTGCATGGGTAATCTTATAGTCTTCTTCTTCGTCAGCAGATAGGTAAATGATCTCATTTTGAACCTGCATTTTACCCTTAACATTTATAACTTTTCTATATGGAGCTTCCAAGAAACCAAAGTTGTTAACTTGTGTATAGAGAGAAAGGTAAGTAACTAAACCAATATTAGGACCTTCTGGAGATCTAACAGGATCGATACGAGAGTACTGAGAAGCATTAATGTCACGCATAGAAAATGATGCACGCTCTCTTGTAACACCACCGGTACCCATAACAGATAAACGTCTCAAATTATCAATCTCTGATAATGGATTGGTTTGATCTAAGATTGTTGAAAGTCTATTTCTTCTAAAAAATTCAGAAATTGTAGCTATTAAAGGTCTGGCATTTACTAAAGCTGCAGGACTTAAAACTTCCTCAGTTTTTGTAAGAGACATTTTTTCTCTAATTGATTTTTCTAATCTAATTAGGCCAATTCTGAATGCTGATTCTTTAACTAACTCACCAATTTGGCGAACTCTTCTATTACTGAGATGATCAATATCATCAACTTTACCTTCACCATTTTGTAGTCTAATTAAATATTTAACTGCAGCAACAATATCTTCTTTTGTTAAAACAGTTGTATCTTCATCAACTTTAAGCTTCAATCTTCTATTAAGTTTGTATCTACCCACTTTTGCCAAGTCATATCTTCTTGGATCAAAAAATAATTGTTTGAAATATTCTCTAGATGTATCTAAGACTGCTGGCTCTCCTGGTCTCATTTTTTCGTAAATTTCAATTAAAGCTTCCTCTTGAGACTTTGTTGCATCTTTGTCAATTGTATTTTGAAGTAAATCTAACTCATCTAAAGAAACTTCATCCTTAAATAAATCTAAAATTTCTTCATCAGAACCGAAGCCTAGTGCTCTAAGCAAAACTGTGACAGGCATTTTACGTCTGCGGTCAATTTTTACCGTAACAACATCTCTTTTACCAACAGAAATCTCAATCCAAGAACCTCTTTTAGGTCTAAGTTCTGCACTAAAAAGTTCTCTTCCTTGTGTTCTTTCCAAAGTTCCACCAAAGAAAACACCAGGAGATCTTACTAGTTGAGTTACAACTGCACGCTCGATACCATTAACAATAAAGGTACCAATTTTTGTCATTTTAGGGATATCACCCAAGAAAACTTCTTGAGTTTTTTCTTCGCCAGATCTTTTATTAGTTAGGGTTGCCTCTACGTATAAAGGCATGTCGTAAGTTACTCCTTTATTTTTTGCTTGAGTAACTGAGTATTTTGCTTTTCCAAATCTATATTCTCCAAACTTAAGCGCCCAATTCTTTCCTGTGTAATCTTCAATTCCTTTTTCTGAGTTAACTTCGCTCAATGATTTCTTGATTCCAGTTTCAAGAAAGACTTTGTAACTATCAATTTGAAGTTTTATCAAATCTAGTTCTGGTAAAATTGAGTGTGATTGACCCCAGTTCTGACGCTTGGTTTGTGACATGAATCTCCCTTGCTATTTTGTTTGTTTAATCTAGTTGGGGGCAGCTAATCTGGTAACAAAACTAAAAAATGGAGAGACTGACAAAAGTTGCTCCCCTTTATATTTTTTTAGAGTATTGCACCTGAAGTGACGTACTTTACGGTACTCAAGAAATTTAGCCCCACTATTATTTAGTACACTGAACTGAGTATTATAACAACAATTCTGCCCTAACGCAAGTATTTGTTTATATTCGCATTATGAGCTTCTAAAGTTGAGGCGTAATACATACTACCATTATTTGCATGAATGTAAAACTTGTCATTTGATTCTAAAGGATCAAGCGTTGCTTTTATTGCATTTAGCCCTGGATTTGAGATTGGTTTTGGAGGAAGTCCAGGATTTAAATAAGTGTTATATGGAGACTTGAGACTCTTTTCTTCTCCTGTGGGTACTGCCCACCACTTATCTTGTTCTTTATTGTAGCCATTTACATACTGCAGGGTTGCATCAACCTGCAATGCCATACCTATATCAATTCTGTTCCATAAGATTCCAGCGACTCTTCTCATCTGCTCATAATTATTAGCTTCACGTTCTACTAAAGATGCCATTACTAGAACTTGATCAAAGTCTCTGTCTGATGCTTTGATTTCTTCTGAGAGACCCTGAGTAACCTTGAGTTCAAATGTGCTTATTAATAAATTATAGATCGCCTCGGTGGACATTTCTCTTGGAAGTAAATAGGTGTCTGGATAAAGCATGCCCTCACTTGGTTTGGCCAAACTCAAAAACTCTAGCTTGTCAAAATTATCTAGATCTTGGACTTCTAAACTTTCTGCAATTTCTTCAGCACGCCAGCCTTCAAGAAGTGTGACCCAAGTATCTTCAGTTCCTGATGTTAAATGATTGGCTATTTCACTTACACTCATGTTGGGAGAAATATCAAATGAACCGGCCTGAATCTTGTTTGCTAGTTTTTCTCTTGAAACCACATATCTAAATGCATTAGCATTTCTAATCAGATTTTCTTCTTGTAATCTTCTGCCTATTATAGATATTGCCTGACCCTTTGGAATAACAAAACGTTGAGATTCTGTGGAATTAACATCAAGTGGTTTTAATAAAGTTGATGCATAAACAAATACTAATAATAATAAAAATGTCGATGCAAAAATTGGAAATATTTTTATAAAATTTTTGCTTAGTTTAAGTTTTTTCATAAATTCCTAGTACTCTAATAATTATCGTCCAACCATTCCTGTAAAAATTCCGCTGCCGCAAGATGATCAATATCAGCGCCTCTTTTAGATTTTTTAGCAAACTTTAGTTTCTCATGGACTGAGTGAGAACTTAAAGTTTCGTCCATATACTCGACTGTTGGTTTGTTTTCCCAATTAATCTCGATATTATTTTTAAGTTCAATAGCAAAAAATTCAGTTTTTTTTGCCATTTCATTTTCGGACATTCCAACAATAATTTTCTTCACACCTTCCGAATCACAGATTTCTTTAATTTTTAAAAATTTTGATGCATCGTTAGGAATGATTTCTAGAGGCTCTGCTAATATATATCTAGATATTGCCAAACCTATCCTGACTGTACCAAAATCAATTGCTAAAACTGTATCTTTATCCATAAGGAGCATTCTACAGGCAACTACAATTATCAGCAATTGTATCTTGAAAATATAATGTTCTAACAGCTCTCGCAGGAACAAGTCCTGAATGTTCGCTGTTAGAACATTTTATTCTTCGATAATTTTTCAATTAAACATATAGCTCGCGAACGCTTTTAGGCTTGTTAAATTGAATCAGTTAAAAATATAGTAAAAACTACGAACATTTTGGGCTTGTCCCAACGAGAGAAGTTTTTAATATATTTTTAATAATCCATTACTCTAATAGTTGCGCAGTAACAACTCCACGACGCAAATAAGTTCCTTCTGGAGTGCATGTTACTAATTTTAATTGTTTTGAATCATACTTCTGGGTCAAAATATAGACATCTTCTGGCTTAACTTCTTTCTTGTGAGAAACTACATAGGTATATTTGACTCCACCAGAAGTAACAAATATTTTATCTCCAGTTTTCATGGTCATTATCGTACTAAATAATGAGTTGTATCGACGAGGATTCTTTTCACTAGGATTATAAAACTGTCTTAAAACTGAGTGTCCAAAAATAACTGGTGCTCCTGGGCTTCCTGGCAATGCAGTACCCTTAAATGCAATCAGATTGTTATTAAGATCTGTGCCTCCTACTTTAACGGCTGCATTAGCAATATTGAGTGTTGGTATGTCGATCATATAATCAGTAATATTGTAATCAACTTCTTGCAAACCCAACTCTGGTAGAGTGGCCAAACCAAACCAGTTTGAAAGATTGGTGTAATCCAGCTCCTCATTAATAATTTCAAGCTCCCGGTTGGTTTTCACATAATCATTACTCTGAGTAATTACTAAAGGAGTAACATCCATAACTTGCTCTTCAGGAACTGGAGAAGTTAAGCTTGTCATCTGCACATCTTTAGCAACAATAATATAGGAACCAATAATTGGGACTACGGCACTACCAACAAGATAAAAGCCAACTAAAAGAAAAAGAATTGGCAATGTCATTGCTCCAGCTCTAACAATTTTGGGCAATTTCTTTTTTTGACTCTCAGCCCTTAGATTATCTTCTTGACCTTCGATATCCTCACTGACGCTCATTCTTTTTAAGTAATGATTTATTTTCTTCTCAACTTGAGATATTTTAATACCCTGACTTAAGGCATTTCTGTAGAGACCGACTATGTCGCTCTGCATTACAACAGTCTTTGGTTGCTTTTTCATTTAAACTCAACCTTTATTTTTTCCAATTTTGCAGGAATTTTTTTAATAAGTGAATTTGCAATACTTGGACTCATGACTATATCGACAGTTTTAATCTCACTTTTTTCTTCAAGAAATGATTTTGCCTCAGTAACCGATTTACCAGAGATATCATTTTTAACAGAATCTTCAGAAAGCTCTGGAATAGCAAATGAACTAATATTAACAGATAAACTAACTGGCTTCTCTGTATCCATAGCATCTAAATCACTCTCTGTTGGAGCTGATAAAATCTGAGGGTCTTCATCAGACAATCTATAATTATCAGGAATTTCTGAGTCTAAAACTTTTGTTGCTAATGGCTTTAAATCTTCGGATGTATAGGTAATTGCTTCTATTTCTACTGAAAGAATAAGAGATAGTTCCTCTGCTTCATTTCCAACTTCAAAGCTAAACTCTGCTGCTTCCGAAACAATATTATTAGAAGGTAAAATATAAACACCGTTTCCAGATTCATCCTCAAATTCTTTGTTTATTGATTCAATTAGTTCTTTCCTCAAATCAATAAGTAAATCTGATCTATCATTTTCTGAAACAACTTTAACTTCTCTGCTAGCACCTCCAACAAAATCTTCTTCTATTGAGTAAGCATAGTAAGAACTCTTGTCAAAAGGTAACACAGTCATTTCTGTTCCCTTTACAATATTTCCATCAGCACCAATTAGTGATGCCGTCACAGTAGCTTCAACTTTTCCAGGCTCCAGTTCTCCAGGTTTTGGCGAACTAGCTGCAGGAACAGTAACGTCATCATCGAGTTCAAAAATTATATCTCCAGCACTTAACTCCGTACCTTTAGTCAGAAGCTTTTCGGCAGCAACCATATTGTTATAAATAAAAACTTTGCCTTTTGCTTTCTCACCAACAATCTTAATTCCAGTTGTCTGCATCATGCTCTCAGATTCTTTAGATTTTGAGACTTTATCGGCTGCCAGAATTAATTTGTCACTATTAGTTTCTGCAATCGAAGTATCTAAAATTATTTCCAAATCTTTAGATATAGGTTGAGTTTCCAGAACAACAGCTACTTCGGCAACTGCCGAGGAAGTAACTCCAAAGAAACCAATAACTATTAAAGCTATTAATCCTAAAACGAACCCCACCAATGTATATAATTTGAAATTTTTGTAATGTTTCTTTTTTTTAGGTAATTTGCTCTTTTCATCAAAAATATATTTATTCTCATTCTCCATTTTATCTTCATTTTCATCATCAACTTTTGCTGAAAAATCTACTGCCAACTCACTATCTTCTTCAAAGTCTGGCTCTTTTAAATTACTTTCCTTACTAGATATCAACTCCTTATCAAATTCATCAGTTGATATTGGAACACCAAATGAAGTTGGAGCTTGTTCAATCTCTTGAGCTTCTTCTATGACTTCTGAATCACTTGATTGCATGCCCTTTGGCGTAACTTCACTGAAGCCAAGATCATCTGAACTTAATTCAGTCGCAGGCTTTACTTCCTGATCTTTAACAGCTGCAACTGTCATCGCTGCTTGAGTCATGCCTTTCTGTAAAGCCACTGCCTTAGCAGCCTCTTTTGTAATCATATCTTCATAGTCTTTTTGGAGTACAACTGTGACAGTGGGAGGTTGCAAGAACTGTTTTTGAGCTTTCCAATCAGAATCATAAATTGCTTGTTGATGCTCTCTAAGCTGTTTCTCATCTAGATCCATTGATGCTAAAATTATTCTGGTTGGCAGATAAAAACCATCTTCTACAGATTTTGCAGAAAACCTTGCTAACCCTTCTAAAAAATCTCCTTTTCCGTCGGAGGATCTACCAACAGTTTCTACAGATTTTACTTTACCCTGATGAACTAAAGAAAGCGTTAAGTTTTTCTCACTCAATACAGAAATGATTCCAGAAAACATTGAATCTCCTGATATTTTTTGCTGAACTATCGCTTCAGATATAACTATAAATCCCATAGGTTTAAGAGACAAATCGTCAGTGAGCCTTTTCAACAAAGGATTTCTATCTTCAACAACTTCACCACTTTTGACCCAAGAATTGTTTAGGCCAAAAATAACTGAGTTTACAGTCTCAGATTGCTTTCCCAACTGTTGCAAACTTTCATCAACTCTAACTAGACAGTTGTCAACTCCTTCATAGCTTGAAACTTGAGATCTCTCCAATATTTGAATGCCTTCATTTGATATCTGTAACAAAAAAGATTGAATTTTAATATCAGTCAGGTGAATAAAAATTGTCATCACTTGAGTTTCTTTATCTGAATTTGTTGAGAATAGGTTAGGCAAGTCCATATATTTAGTCCACTAGAATAAAGTCGCTCTTTTTGTAGATCGAGCTTACTACCTTTAATTAAAGCAAATTATTGACTAAAAAAGAAGAGCAAGTTGTTATTTAAGGTAAACTCTTCTCACTCCAGCAGACACTGCTTTTTCCTTAAAAATTTCTACTTTTCCAATTTCAGAAGTGTTTTTTACATGAGGTCCACCACAGAATTCTTTAGAAATCCAAGCTTGAGCTCTTTCAACCGAGTTTTTATTTTCCCCAATTGTATAAACGGTAACTTCATCTGGATATTTCTCAACAAAAAACGCAATTGCTCCTGATTTCAAGGCATCAACTTTACTCATTTGAACTGCGTTAACTGGAAGAGCTGCCTCCACCCATTGGTTAATTTGATCCTGTATTTGTTGTCTTTCTTCTGCGGTTAAGGCCTGAGGATGAGAAAAATCAAATCTTAATCTATCTACAGTAATATTTGAACCCTTTTGTTCAACATGGTTTCCTAGTATCTTTCTCAGCGCCGCATGAAGTAAGTGGGTGGCGGTGTGATATTTGGTGGTTTGCTCACTGCTGTCTTGGAGACCGCCTTTAAATTTGTCTGAAGAAGCACTGCGAGATTGATTCGCATGAGATTTTTTGGCAACTTCAAATTCTTCCAAGCTAATATCTTGACCTTTTTCTTTAGCGATCTCCTGAGTAAGTTCAAATGGGAACCCATGAGTTTCGTATAATTGGAAAGCAATAGTTCCATCAAGTTTTGGATGTTTCTCGATTTCACGCAAACCTTTCTCGATAGTTTTGACAAACTTTTTTTCTTCCAAAGCCAAAGCTTCTTGAATTCGAACTAATTTTTGAGTTACATCTGGATAGGAATCTTTATAAATCTCAACAATGACTGGAAATAAATCAGCAACAAATAATTGATTAATACCGATCATTTTTGCGTATCTAATTGATCTTCTCACCAATCTTCTAGCAAAATATCCCTGTTCTTTATTTGAAGGATAAACACCGTCAGCAGCCAACATTACTGCTGCTCGCATGTGATCGGCAATAACTCGAAAAGATTGTTTCGTTTTTTCTGAAGTTGTGTTGGAGGAACCCTCAACGGCACTATCTAAATATTTTTTACCAGAAATTTTCTCAAGATAAGCAATAATTGGCTCAAATATAGAAGTTAGAAAAACATCGTCTGTGTCATTAATTACGGCTAAAATTCTTTCAAAACCTCCCCCAAAATCAACATTTTTTTGTGAAAGTTCCTTGAAGCCACCATCGGGCTGTTTCTGATACTGCATAAAAACGTTATTACCAATTTCTAAAAACCTGCCACAGTCGCAGTTAACATGGCAAACCTCATCTTTAAATTGTGAGTTTTCATGAATTTTTTTGTCTGCTCCAAAATCATAAAAGACTTCACTATCGGGACCACCTGGTTCACCTGCCGGCATGTTATCGGGAACTCCTGCTCTAGACCACCAGTTTTTAGTCTCGTCGTAGTAAAAAATTCTGCCATTTTGGAGACCAGTTTTTTCTGAATTATCAATGTCAATTGCCTCGATGTTTACTTGTGAGAATAGCTTTTTCCAGATTTCTACAGATTCAATGTCTTTGCCAATTTTTAGCTTGTCATTGCCTCTAAAAACAGTAATAAATAGTTTATTAGGATCAATGCCGACATCTTTAGTTAAAAACTTAAAAAACCACTCTAATTGCTCTTCTTTGAAGTAATCACCAAAAGACCAATTGCCCAACATCTCAAAAAAGGTTGTGTGTCGATTGTCACCAACTTCTTCGATGTCCTGAGATCTAAAACACTTTTGGCTATCAACAATTCTAGTTCCCTTTGGATGTTTAGCACCCAATAAATACTCCATCATTGGCTGCATGCCAGATCCAGTAAACAAAGTTGTGGGATCATTTTCTGGAACAATTGAAGCAGAAGGAACAATCTCGTGGCCTTTATTTTTAAATGAATTTAAATATAGGTTTCGTAACTCATCTGGTTTCATATGTTTCTAATTATAATCTATCTTCAGAATATTTGCCTTTATGAAAAAAACTTGGATTAAACCAGATAAAATTATTATTGTACTTGAGAAAAACACTTGACTTTTTGTGATAATATTGATATATTATAGGGTAGTTTAGATGACTTTGACTGGTTTTGGTTTCCAGTCTTTGTTCGTTGGATTGACTTGTGGGTTTTTACCTATTTTGTCGGACCACTAGACTAAAAACCATCGTTCTTTAATAAATTGTTGGATAAAAATATTTCACAGATCCAGCTTGGTGATGATTTTTGCAAATTAAAAAACTTGCTTTAGTGTCACTAAACTGGGTCTGTGAAATGACAGGAGAAACAGATTCTTATCTTCTCTACTATGACGAAGATAACTCCATTCATGCCAGAGATCAAACGATTGATGGCAAATTGTAGCGGTCAGTAGACCGATACGGAGGTAAAGTACCATGACTACAGCTAGAGATTTCGTAAGACCCCTAACCGTTAATGACGACCAGGGATGGAGTGGCATCATAACTTTGAAAGACGGACGAATAATTAACATGTCCGATGTTGCAAAGATTGATTCATTCCAAGAAAGACTGGGAGTAGCACATTCTTACGGTGTGCGCCCAGAGGGATACGATGGCCATGTTTTAAAGGAAAAAGGTGGTGGCGGAAGTATCAGCGTCGCATATTTCTTTAATGGACGTCGATCGCGCAAAAACCTTTTTGTTGCCGCTCTCCGGGAACAAAGAAATGGTCGGGAAGTGTTAAATCTTCCTCGTGCCTTTCTGAAACCAGGACAACAGCATCTGACCCTAGCAGAACAAACTGCTAAAGAGGAATTTGGTTTGAATGTTCCGTTCAAAACAACTCCCTTGGGAAATCCGGTTAACAGCAACTCAGCCTTTTTCTTGAATGATAAGGACGAAGGTTGTCGTTTCTTTTCCACGCTCATTGACAAACGAGCTCTGGAATTGATTCCGGTAAATGGACACTTCAAATTCAAGAATGAAGTGATTCCTATAGATCCCAAAGATACTGCGGGCAAGCGTCTGGTGGCAAGCGTCTTTATGCCTGCTCACCTGATTCTCAAAGATGCAGATATGGATGATATGTTCACTCCTGCAGGTATCGGACTTCTCAAAGAAGCCCTTTGGCCCATCAACTAATCCAACAATTTCGACAGAACGTTAAGGGGCGGCCTCAGGGCCGCCCTTTTCTGTTCCCAAAATAATATTCTGAGTGCTCTCCTCTCCAACAATCCAACTCTAAACTTAAAAACTTTCCCTTAAAACACCTCTCCCCAAGAATTTTCCAAACAGGTATACTGAAAAAAGATACTTTATTAGGAAGTATTTTTTGTGATGTAACTAGAAAAATTTATGATTTCAAGACAAGAAGAACCAGATTTAAAACCACGTTCTGCATCAAAAAACTTAGATGAAGCTCATCTAATAACATCTGACTCTACTGAAGCAGCAAGTAACTCTAGTCAATCAAAAATAGAAATTGACCCACATTTCCCAGAAGCTGAATTTATCTCCAAACAATTACTTGCAACCCTAGAAGATGAAGATAGCTTTATTCATACCAAAGACAAAACTGCACTGACAGAACATAGAACTCAAGATGACGATGCTCTATGGGGAATAGAGATAGCTGCTCAACTTCAAACTCAAAAAAAAATGAGAATTGGAGGATTATTAAAAGAAGAACATGATAAACGCAGTGCTTATGTCATCGAAGCCTTAAAAAATCATCAACCAATAGAACTAGATCTTGGAATACTTTGGGTTGGTTCAGTTGATGCAGGAAAACTAACAATTGTCGATCTAGCCATTGTAAATAATATTGTTGGACTAATGAAAATATTAGGAGATTATCAAGATCTTGATACATCTATAACTGCAAATTTAAGACTGAAAATTGCAGTCGAGCCAAGCTTGCGCCCTCCAATCACTGATGAAAGTCTTCAGCCATACATTGATCAACTTATTCTACTTGCTGAAACTCAAGCAACTAGCAAAGAAATAAATTTGGATAAGATCAAACTTCACTTAACAACAGAATCAGGATCTGCGCAAAATGAGGCTCAACCACCCAACCAAGAACTCAATCCTGCAGAACTCGCTGCAACAATTTCTGAATACTGGCAAGAAAGTGAGCAAATATATCAAGAAGAATTACAACGTGCTAGAGAAATGTATGACAATGAGGACTTAACCTGGGATGAACTCTCAAGAAGTGTTTTGGACGGATTAATGCCTGTCAATGCGGGAGAAACTAAAAATATCCAATATCAATTGTATTTAAATAAACTTGGTAGAGATAAACTTTCTAAACTTCCCTCATTTCAAAAACTACCAAAAGAAATTCAGATCATAATTGGATGGTTATCGCCAAATTTTAAACATGAGTTGCTCCAACAAACTGCTGAATTTTCTGGTCTGGCTGATTCAAATTTTGAGGCCAACCTCCTTGAAAATCCCAACTTGATTGCTTTATCAACAGAATCTCTAGCTATAAAATTAATAGCGCTCGCTAAAAATGAAAATCTAGCAACTGCTCTTGTATATCAATTTGGAGCCGACATTGCCGACTCCCCTGTTAGGAATACAATAAATCTAAGGCATTTGGGCAACCTTAGCCATAATAGACAAAGTCCTTGGCTTAAAACTTTTATGATTCATAGAAATAGTAAAGATGTTCCAAAACCAGAATCTAAATCAAACATATCAACACCAAATAAGCACGGCTTAAGACTGGAAACAATAAAAATAAATAGTGAAGCGAATATGCCAACAGCCACAGTAACAGTTGGTGAGCAAAAAATTGAGATACCAATCAGATACACTTCGGATAAACCAATTAAAGCTTCAGTGGTAAATGCTTTCAAAGGATCAGATGCTTAAAGAAACACAAACTCAAATAAATAGAGAGCTAACTCCAAAAGGATTTGTTCTTGCTCCAGAGCGCAAACCTCGTTTAGAACCAGAAAAAGGAAGTCTTAGAAGCTTGGAGATATATCAACAAAGGCTAAATAAATTTTTAGATGAAAATGGTTTTAGCGGATTCAGACTTGCAGAGCTTCCTACCAATCTTGATGGATCTTTCGTCATTCATCCTCCAAATATTCAAATGGCTTTTGAGGTTTTTGATGCTAATGGACAAGTAGATATTAAACATTCTCAACCGTTTTTTAAAGAAGCTGTTCTAGAAAATTTTATCTATAGAGAGGTTCCACCAATTCAACAGATTGGAGATAATTTGTACATGGTTTCGTTTGCAATGAGTATCATTCCAACAAAAAATGAAATTGAAAATGAAGATAGTGAAGAAGAAACAGAACCAAAACAATTTTTGATGACTATGATTATGGAGAAAGAAACTGCTCCAAAATCCCAGCCAGTCTGCATGCTTGGAAAACTAGACGCTATTAAAGAACTAGAAAAAGAAGCTCCTAAATTTGAATCAATACAATTAACTCAACAACAATTTGATGATATTGCAGCTCACTACGGAAAAGTTGAGCATCAATATGGTGGAAAACGTCTCCCACTATCTCCCGATCTTATTGCTAAAAATGATCAAGATTGCAATGTTGATAATAAATCGTTTTCCCAAGCAAGTGATAAATTTTATACAGTTGTAACTTTTCACATGAAAGATGGAACTACCAGGACTAGACTAGTTAATCGTGCAGCAGTTAATCCAGAAACTGGAGAGTATGAAGTAGGAAATTGTTACATTGTTGTAGCAAATATAAATGGTGAAAAACACATTGTTGTTGAAAAATTAAATCGTCTTAATGGCCAAGCGGAGGGACATGAGGGAATTGCTCATGAATTACCTCGCGGATTCCAACTCAAAGGTGCTCTTTCTCATTACATAGCCGAACAAGAAATTGGACTTTCTACTGAAGAAATCAATGATCAAAATAAAACTAGAAAGAAAATTAAATCTTATCTGCTCATCGAAAATAACAGTGCCCATCTGAATGTGCATGGGGTAGCAGATGAAAAAGAATTTACTCCAACGGGAGAAGCTTCTGAACAGCCATTAAACGAAGTGGAACAGCTTGTTCCTAGCTGGATGAGCGTAAGAAACATATTAGAAGATATTAAGAAGGGAGAAATTTTTGTAGACTCCTTTTCTATTGCACTAATTGGATATTGGTTATTTGAGAATAGAATCCTAGAACTAAAAGATGAAACACCTTCTGGAATGAAGGTTGATGAAATTGGAATTATTATGGAGGTTACTCAAAATTATACCGATTTAGGAGAAGAAGAACTAACGTTATGGAATGACCAGTCCGATAACTTCCCGCAATTTGCTGGAGTGGTGAATCCAAATAGTGGTATCTTTAGAACTTTTCCAGGTGTTGGATATGCAGATCAAGATGCAACAATTGAAACTCTTAAAAATGCCAACAAGCCATGGAAAGCAGTATCCTTAAGAGAATTTGTTGAAGGGATGACATCATTAAGATGGGATAATGTTACTATGGCTGCCGGATTAAAAATGCTACTTCAAAGCGGCTTCTTAATAGAGCATTTAGAGAAGCTAGATTCACAAAGCTCATGACCAATCATTGCCTTCAAACCAAACAAGCATTATAATTAACAACTAATTATGCAAAACAATCAATCTGGTTTCCAAAAAATAGTAAGCTCTCCAGAATTCAAAAAAAACTCCACTAACCTTACTGAAGGAACACTAAAATTTATCTTCAGATGGATAGGAGTTGCCCTAAAGGCTACTCTCGATGCTTTCAAAATGATGATTCGGATGGCTCTTGGAAAGTAGGTTAAATACCCTTAAACAACTTTTTTCTTTTCTTTGCTGAAGATCCTGTTTTTTCGTTAGTTTTTGATTTGGGTCTACCTCTACCAGCTGCAGCAGAGGCTTTTCTTTTCTTCTTTGGAGGATCTTCTTTTAAAATTTCAAATATTTTAGTTCTAATTTTAAAAATTACATCTGGGAAATCTTGTCCATCACTAGAAATAACTCCTTCGTCCTCAAGTTTTTTTCTAATTGTCTCCCATTCCTTGGCAACTTTATTTTTAATTTCTTTTCCCTCTTTTGTCTTTGTCAAAAAGTAACCTGCCACCCCTGTTAAAGCGCCAACAACAAAACCAAGTGAAAAGTTATTATGATCACTGTCCTGCATTTATGGGTTATTCCTCTTCGTTATTTTTTTTCTTATTTTTTCCTAGCCACACAGTAAATGCTTCAAAAAACTGCATGCCTGTTTTAATTCCAGACAAAGCACCTCCTAAATTTTGAAATGGGCTCGTAATTGCGTGAACTTTATCCTCAACTACTTCTAGAGTATTATTAACTTTTTTCAAGGTTCTTTTAATTTCGGTAAGAACCATAATTACTTGAATTCCAACAACACTTAGTACGATTGTGAGAACCACTACGACTACTGCAAAAACTATTGGCAAAATATCCATATTATCCTTTTTTTAATTTTGATTAACTTAATCATACAACATTCTACTAAAGCTTGCTCTAGAACTGAACATTGACCGATCTTTGAACTAGATTACTCTTTCCTCTTCTATCTTTTGACTCAACTGTAATTATTGCGATTCCTTCTTTGGGAATAAGTATCTCGGTTTTAAAATCACCTGAAGGTTGTAGTGAAACTGGCTGATCATTTACCAACAGAATTGCATCGGAAATTGTTTTTCCTTCAATGATAACTTTTGAAGAAACGATATCTTGTTCTCCCGGTCTTGAGACTGTAAGTTCTGGGGGTTTGTTTAAGTTGTGCCACTGAAAACCAATATATCCGACCAAACTTGAAAAAACACTAATCAAAATAACTACTACTAAGGTTATTGATGTTCTAGAAGATCTTCTCTTGAAAATTGGCTTAATAAATTCCCTAGGGACTAATCTTCCTTTTGCGCTTTCTTTATAGTCGCGTCGGAGCATTGCGATCAATGGTTCATGATCAAAACCAAAAATTTTGGCGTAAGTTTTTATGTATCCCTTAACAAAAGTTGTGGAAGGTAGTTCTGAGAATCTATTTTCCTCTAGAGCCTCAAGGTAGTTTATTCTTATTCTAGTTCTCTTTGAGAGATCCTCAATTCTAAGGCGATGACTAACCCTTTCTTCTTTTAGAGCTTCGCCTATAGTTTTAGTTCTCATACTTCACTTGAGTTTGACTGATATTATTGTAATTTTTCTTTAACTAGAGCAGATACTCTGCCGCCATCAGCTTTGCCATCAACAGCCTTCACAACAGCACCAATTAATTTACCCATATTCTTATCTTCAGATTCGTCGACAATTTTCGAAACAATTCCCCTAAGCTCTTCGTCACTCATCTGGGCTGGTAAATATGACTCTAAAATTGCAATCTTTGCTTCTTCTGATGTGACTAGATCATCTCTTCCTGCGGCTCTGAACTCTTCAACAGCATCTTTAATTTTCTTCAACTGTGAAGCAATTATTTTTGCAACTCCTTTATCATCTTGTTCACCATTATCAATCTCAAAATTTTTAATTTCCGAGCGTAGAAAGCGAACCACCCCAAGCTTAATAGTATCTTTACTCTTCATAGCCTGCTTCATATCTTCAATAAGCTGATCTTTAAGATTCATATTTCTCCTAAGTTTATTTAAATAATTCATCTGCATAATTCCAGAAAGCGTCATTGCCTTCTAGACTTGCGACACACTCAGCTGCTTCAGCGGCCTTTTGTGCATCCTTGTGAAATGATAATGGGAAGTTTCTTAATACCCAAGCAACATCATCTCCATACTCATCCATTACTTGATTCATAGTTGGATGGAACTTCTCACAGAAAGGACACTCGTAATCAGAGTATTCTACTAAAACAATCTTAGCGCCTTGTTTTCCTTTATAGTGATCTGCTTCTGTTACAGGCAACAAGTTCGCAACTTTAGCTCCTTTAGTTGGATCTACCGCCGCACCATTAATATAGTTATCAATTACAACTTTTACTTGTTCAAATGGTAAAGCCCCAGGAATTAATTCTGCTGGTACGCCATTAACCACAACAACTGTCCCAGGAGTTCCAGTAATACCACCTTCTTGTCCTCCGTCAGTATCGGCTTTCACCCTGTCAGCCATTTCTCCGCTATCAATACATTTTTGAAGGTCTGCCTCTTTGACACCTACTTTTTTACCTTTGCTGACAAGTCCAGCAATAGATAGATCTCTACCTGCAGCCGGTGCTGCAACCGCTGCCGATGGAGCTGCGCTTCCACCTGCCTTTAAAATCTTATTTTCTGTCCATAGAGAACCTAATAGAAATCCTCCCAAAAGAAATGAGAGAGCTATAATAATTAAAACAAAATTTTCTGATGTGAAGTTTAAAAAACTTTCAAAAGAAAATATATTTTTTGATCCTGAATCATTTTTTATCATTAGCAGTATCTTTCTATTGGTATAATGAATAATAAGTTTGCAACATTTGATGCCGTTTTATCTTCATACAAATGGGTGAAAAATACAAGTACTATTTAATGTAGTAGTTTTAATTAAAAAATAAGAAAACATGAACAATAAAAGAATCTTGACTCCTTACGAAAAAAATCAATTAATGAAGCATGGAGTCGATTTTGATAAACTACTTAGCAGCGATTCTCCTGTGGAGTACGTAACTGGTTATGTTGAGTTTATGGGGTCTGATTTTTTTGTTTCCCCAGATGTACTTATACCAAGAGTTGAAACTGAAGAGTTAGTGCAAATGGCGATTAAAAAATCAGTCAAGTTGGCCAAAAATACTATACGCGAAGTAACGAGCAAGAATTCCAATCAATGTAAAACTCTTCAAATAATTGACGTCGGAACAGGTAGCGGAGCAATTGCAATCTCAATTGCAAAAAAAATAAAAGAAGAAAATCTAGTTGCTTCTTTTGAAGTTACTGCTAGCGATATTTCTGAAGCTGCATTAAGTATTGCTAAGAAAAATTTTGAAAATATAGATTGTGAACTTCCAATAAAATTTATCAAATCTAACCTGCTGTCTGATTTAGATTCTGTAGACCTCATTATCGCCAACCTTCCTTATATTCCATCCGAAAGAATAAAAAGCTTAGATAACTCTGTGAAAAACTTTGAGCCACACTTAGCACTAGATGGTGGGCCAGATGGTTTGAGTTTGGTTAGAAAACTTTTAAAAAAAGCCAGGCCCATACTCTCAAAGAATGGTCTAATTCTGCTAGAACTAGACATCACTCATACGAAAGAAAAAATGAAAGAGTTTGAAAATGATTGGAAAGTAGAAATTATTCAATCAGAGAATGGTGGGGTATATTTTGCCATACTCTCTCATTGCCATTAAAGTCGTAGTGAAATAAGATAAGTAATAAATGAATTCAAATAATCCAATCAATAAAATCCCAACAACCGTTTTTTCTGGCTTTCTTGGATCGGGAAAAACAACAATTATCACCCATTTAATTGATGAACTTCAATCAAAAAACCAACAAGTTATTTATATAAAAAATGAGATTGGTGACACAGATATTGATGGAAAAGTTTTGCAAGGTAAGGGAATAAAAACTAAAGAACTTTTGAATGGTTGTATATGCTGCACCTTAGTAGGACCATTTATTACTTCTATCAATGAAATAGTTGAATCATTCTCCCCTGACAGAATACTTATCGAAGCTTCTGGAGCTGCTGATCCATCAGCTCTCGCCTTAATGGTTTCCTCTCATCCTAGCTTGATTCGAGATGGAGTGATAGGAATAATTGACGTTGTTAATTTTGATGGTTACAAAGATCTTAGTATTACTGCTCAAAATCAAACAAAGTTCACAGATCTAATAATCTTCAACAAGGTGGAGTTAGTTGAAATCGATAAAAAGAAAACAGTGGTTGGATATGTTAGAGAATTAAATACTCACTCGCCAATCATTGAGGCGCCTAACGGCAAGGTTCCATCCAAGCTTATTTTTGGTTTAAACTCAAAAGATTTATCATCACTTTTGGAAAATTTAGAATCTGAAACAGCCGATCAATCACATAAAGACCACATTCATGAAGATAATATTCAAACCTTTAATTTAGGTCCTGATGGGAAATTTGATAAAGAAACTTTAGAAAAAGCTCTTAATGAAACTCCTAAAAATATTTTTAGAATAAAAGGATTTGTCAAACTTGAAGACAATAAATTTTATTTATTTAACACCGTTGGAAAAAGAACTGATTTTGTTTTATTAGAAGATAACGATATCGCTTCGCAAGAAAATAAAGTGTCAAAAAATCTAATGATATTCATCGGATTCATGGCACACTCATACGAGGCTGAAGTAAAACAATCAATCGAGACTATTGCGAAAAAATAAGATCTTTTATTTTGTCTAGCTCGCCTTCTTTCTGCATTGCTTTCAAAAATCTCATCGCCGTTTCTGAGTCTCTAAAATTATCCTGGACAACTAAATCTAAGAACTCGTCCCAATCAACATATTTAAGTTTTATTTTTTCTCCAGAATCTAAATTTTGTTCTGCTACTTTTTCACACCCTCTGGCAATAAAGATATAAATTGGCCACTCTACTTTCGTAACTGGTTGTTCTGAATACCAAAGATCAATTTTTTCTGCTTTCAATCCTGCCTCTTCCATTAGTTCTCGCTCTGCAGCTGCTTTTACCGATTCACCCTCATCAACAACACCTCCTAATAAACTAACAAATGGCTTCATTAAAGGTTGCTCTTGAATTGTCACAACAATTTTTCCATCTTTAGTTACTGGAAAAATACCAACTGAGGAGTTTCTTTTGGCTTTCTCAAAAGTTTTTATCGAACCATCGAACATGGTCTGCTGCCACTGCCAAACTTCAAAAATAACACCTTTGAAAACTCTCTTGGCATTTTCAGGAATAGGTTGTGATGATATTGGAAAATTATCACTCATTATCTTTGACTTTTTAAAGCCTTCTTATGTTCTTTCTCAAATTTTTTATCATTAACATCTTTGACCTCTTCTTTTGTCATCTGAAGTTTGTCTAAAGAAAAAATTAACACAAATCCAAGCACACATAATCCAACAGCAAATAATAAATTTTGATCAAACTCTCTTGGAAAAATATTTTGCTGCAATAAAGGTACCTCTAGACCATGGGAGTTTATTCTTGAAGTAATAGTCTCTTTCCATGGCCAAATCTTTCTTAGAGATCCAATCATGAATCCGGTAAGTGATGCGACAACTATATCGTGATGATTTTTAAATAACCAACTTAGCAATCTACTAAAAAGTGCTAATCCTAATACTGCTCCAACTCCAACTAGTCCGATTGTTAAAATATCTTTATTATTTACAGCAGCAAGAATTTGCTCATACTTTCCCATGATAATCAACAAAAATGATCCAGAGACTCCGGGAAGTATCATCGCGCAAATAGCTATAGCTCCGCTTAGAACAAAGGCTAATGGTGTTGCCGGAGTTTCAAGGGGCACTGAGCCAACAATTATGTAAGCAACAGCAGTAAAAAATATCATAAAAAAGAGATCTCTTAAGTCCCATTTAACAATTCTTTTACTCACCAAAAATACCGATGCTAACACTAGGCCAAAAAAGAATGACCATAGTTTAACTGGAGAAGTTTCCAGTAAGTGAGTCAATAAGCCTGTCAAACTCAGAACAGCAGTTACTAGACCCAAGCCTAACGGGACTAAAAATGAAAAAGGAACTGACTCAACTGCTTTCTTGAACTTACCTTTTAATAGAAGCTTCAACGTCTCTCCACTAATTTTTTTAATACTATGGATTAACTCCTCATAAACACCAAAAATAAAAGCAATTGTTCCTCCAGAAACCCCGGGAACAATATCGGCTGAGCCCATTGCAAATCCTGTAAAAAACAGTCTCATAAATTTTTTTAAGAAATAATTCTCTATTTTTTGTTTTATATTCATAATCTCTGTGTCCGCTAAATGCTTCAAAATAATACTTTTTTACTCTGGTTTATACTCGATATCTTCATCGCCCAATCTTCTCACCCAATCACCTGAATTTTGCTCTTCAATAATGTGGGCAACACTTCCCGCAACTCTAGCCAATCCAAATATTGCATCACCAGCTTTTTGGTCAATTCCTAAAGTCATGAGTAAGGCTGCAATTGCTCCATCGATATTTAGAATTAGTTTTTTGTTAAACTCAATCTCTAAAGAGTGCTCTAACTGCCTAGCGATGTTCATAAACTTGATACTTAGCTCATTTTTCCTTGCTAAATCAAAAAGAGCCTTGACTCTAGGATCATTTTCTCTATAAAAAGGATGTCCGTAACCAGAAACTCTTCTTTTCTCAACTCTATATGAACTAATTAATCTATCACAGGCTTTTTCGACATCATCACCATCACCATCAATTATTTCAAAAATCCTCATAGCTTCTGAGATAGCACCGCCATGATATGTTCCAAGTGACAATAATGTGGAGGCCATAGCTGTAAGAACATTATTTCCAGAAGCAGCAACAACTCTTGGAACAAATCCGCTGGCCGGATTAATACCATGATCTATAGAAGAGACCAATAAAGCATTGAGAATAATTTTTTCTGCTTTTTGAGGTTTGCGACCAACTAGTGAAAGAAAGAAAGTGCTGACAAAATCTGCTTCTGATATCAAATCTTGGAGATTCTCCTGCCGCAAAACAAATCCCTGAGGTGTCTGTCCGCTTATAGAAGTAGCAAATTTTAAATCTTGAGACATACTAATCCCCTCACTCCTTCTTACTGTGTAAATTTACTAATAACACTTTCTATGGCTTGCGAACTGAGCAGATTATTAATTATTGGAACGTAATCGATTGATTTTATAACCTGAAGAACTAAAGCTAAAATTAAACCAAAAATAACTGTTGCTCCTGCAGCAGTGCCAAATCCATGAACTAAAGACAAAGCAAAAATTCTCTTAAATGATGTCTGTTTTTTAACTGTCTTTTCCAAAGATAAGACCGATCCCTCCAATTTTTTAATGCTAGTATGCAGATCATTAAAATTTTCTTCCATAGAATAAGTATACCGTGAACCGGCGTGCAAAAATACTATAAAATCTTACTACTATTAGTATTTTCCTTGGGATTTGAGTCAGAACTCAGGATGTAGACATCTCTCTTGTATCCGCCAACTCCAACAAACTCTGCTTCACCTCTGATTACAGATTCCATTGGCTTGCATGCAAAACATCCACCTGAACCTTCAGGACACTTAAAAACATTTAATTTACGAGCAGTCTTCATTTTTTTGGCAATAGAAAGTATTTTTTCACGAGCTTCATCTAGATTTGGCATTTCCTGTTCCTGCAACTTGTCACTTAATCGAACATACCAATAGCTCACTTTTTCTACTTTTCTATTTTGAGTATTTGTAACTAAGAGATAATAGATTGGCAACTGAAGAGAATCTTTATTTTCTTCTTTTTTTGAAGTCTTAAAATCAATCACATGCACTCCATCTGATGCTGGCAAGTATTCGAGCCAATCGATCTTGCCACACAATATAATATTGTCTTCGTCGGATAACCAGTAGTATGGCAACTCTTCTTTGATTTTTACTGAGAGGCTTTTTAGAGGTCCAGGATTTTTAATGATTTTTCTAATCATCTCCCGACCTTCGTTTTTGTATTCTTCCTCTTGAGATTCACTAGTAAAACCACCTTTTTTACCAGAGAACTTCTTCCAAGCATCCTCAAATTTTTCCAGCAAAGAGTTTTTAAAACGATCCTGGGTAGGCATCGCTGACAAAGACTCAACAACTTCGTGAACAGCAGATCCTAAAGACAGTGGAGCTGATGTTATCTGAACTTTATTCCCAGTGTTAGGATCTTTGTAAATATTTTTTAAGTAGTAAGATCTAGGGCACTTCAAAAAATCTCCAATTGAAGAATGAGAAACCCAAGTAGCTGTAAATTTGTCTGGCATGGCTAATTTTCCTAATAATCTACTATAGCAAACAAGCTTGTTTTTAAAAGAGGAACTTGAGCTGTCAGTAGCTTGAAGAATTAAGACATATTGCACAACAGATCAATAAATAATAAGATAAAAGAATGAGTAAAACTGTTTTCTCTATTGTTGATATTAGATCCTCAGGACTAAGTGCTGAGCAAGCAAAGAAACAACTAGACGTGGTTGGTCTCAACCAATTAACTGGTAAAAAACCTCCAACAGATTTATATTTTATAATAAAGCAGTTTCGCAATCCTCTAGTTCTTGTTCTACTAATAGCCACTATTGTCACCGTCATCGTCGGAGAGTATTCCGATGCATTTGTTATTTCTCTTGCCATAATTGTCAACACTATTTTAGGATTTGTTCAAGAACGAAAAGCCTTCAAGTCTTTGGATGCATTAAAAAAAGTTGTGTCTCATGAAGCCTGGGTGATTAGAAATACTGGTGATAAGGAGCTGGGAGAAAAAATTAAGGTTGAAATTGCTAAAATTGTTCCTGGAGATATAGTAGTACTATATGAAGGTGATAAAGTCCCTGCAGATGGAATTCTAATCGAGAATAATGACCTTCTGCTAGACGAAGCCATATTAACCGGTGAAAGCGTACCTGTTTCAAAAGCAATTTTTAAGAATAATATAATCGCTGAAAAAATTGAGGGTTTCATCTCCCAAATTACGAAGAAAAATACAAAAGCCATCAATACCCTACATATGGGGACTACTGTAGTAGGAGGATCTGGAAAGATTCTTGTAACTACAACTGGAATGAAAACTGAGGTCGGAAAAATCGCCACTCATCTTGAAGAAAATAGAGAAGTCAAGACTCCATTAGAAGTAAAACTTGATCAGTTGGCCAGAATAATTACCATCGGCATCATCATTCTCTCGATTGGAATATTTGTAATCGGTATACTTCTTAAAAAAGACCCAATTGAAATGTTTACAACAGCTGTAGCTCTCGCAGTTGCAGCAATACCAGAGGGATTAGTTGTTGGGTTAACTGCGATTTTGGCCATCGGGATGCACAGAATATTAAAACGAAAAGGATTAGTGAAATCTTTAGTCGCTGCCGAAACACTAGGAAGTGTCACCACTGTTTGTATTGATAAAACAGGAACTCTAACAGAAGGAAAGATGAGGGTGGTTGAAACCGAACTTGAAGATGAAGTACTCGCATACAAAGCAAGTACTCTTGCAAATGATCTTAAAGATCCTATTGAGATTGCACGATGGCAATGGTCTTTGAACATATCAAAAGACAATAGCCAGCTAATCGCTCCAGAAGAATTGCTCGTCAAAGAAGAAAGAGACGCTATTATTCCCTTCTCTGTTGAGAGACGTTTTTTGGCTTCTAGACACAAAGAAAATATTTATCTTTCAGGAGCTCCTGAAGAAATGCTTCACAGGTCAAATGCTTCTGAAAAAACTCTAGTTAAATACCAAGATCTAATTGAGAACTGGGCTAATAAAGGTAGGAGACTAATCGGGTTTGCACATATTGAGTGTAAATCTGAAGATGAGGCAAAAGAGGTGTTTAGCAAACTTAAAAATGATGAAGTTGATAAAAGAAGAGTCGACTGGCTTGGGCTAATGGCCTTTGATGATCCTATAAGACCTTCTGTCAAAGCTTCGATCAAAAAAACCCAACAAGCTGGAATTGAAGTTAAAGTGATTACTGGAGATTTTAGAACTACTGCATTAGCAGTAATGAAAAAAATAGGTTTTGATCTTAAAAACGAACAAATAATTGAAGGGAAAGAACTAGAAGAGATGAGTGACTCAGAACTTCAAAGCAGAGTCGGTTCTATTGTATTGTTTTCAAGAACAAAGCCTTCTCAGAAGCTCAGAATTGTCAAGGCACTTCAAAGTAATGGAGAAATTGTGGGCATGATGGGCGATGGAGTTAATGATGCACCAGCTCTTGCTGTTTCGGATATTGGCATAGTTGTTGAAGAAGCAAGTGAGGTAGCCAAAGAAGCTGCCGACCTGATTTTGCTCGATTCCAATATGGAAACAATTACCGCCTCGATCGAAGAAGGTAGATCTATGTTAGAGAACTTAAAAAAAGTTGCCCTTTATCTACTAAGCGATTCCTTCTCAGAAATAATAATCGTTCTGGTAAGTCTACTCATGGGTTGGCCAGCAGCAATCACTGCCGTTCAGATACTATGGATAAACCTAGTAGATGATGGGCTACCTAATCTAGCCTTAACGATAGATCCCAAAGATCCTGGACTGTTAAAAAGAAAACCTCTGTCTCCGAAAACAAAATTAATTGATAATGAAATGCTCTCGTTAATTATTATTATATCTCTTGTGACAGCTGCAAGCTGTCTAGTGGTCTTTTGGGTTGACTGGCAACAAAGAGGACTTGAGTTGGCAAGAACAATGGTTTTTGCCACACTGAGCATTGACTCTCTACTATATGTTTTCTCATGTAGATCGCTTAATAAAAATATTTGGCATGACTCTATTTTCAAGAACAAATGGCTTGTAGCTGCTTCTTTATTTGGGGTATTTTTGACAGTCCTTTCTGTTCATTTAAAGCCTTTGCAAGATTTACTAGGTACAACTGCTTTGGGAATTATGGATTGGATGGTTGTTTTTGCAGTAAGTTTTGGAGTAATTACTACAATAGAATTGTTTAAATGGATTTTTAACAAGCGTCACTTGATTCAGAATATTTAATCGATGGGTAAAACTATCAGCAAAATCAACAGCGTGATTACTTGAATTTTTCTAGTAACTTTGAGATATCATACTGCCTTGTTTCTTCGAAGGCTTCGGTCTCGATTTTTTGCCCAATTGATCCATTTCTGTTTGGTTGTCGATCAATTTGAGGCACGCTGTTCTTATCCTGGTATAAAACACCCACTGCAATCTTCTCTTCTTGATCATCTGCTATTTTTAAAGCTTGCTCTCTATTAGAGTTGTCAAAACCCTCTACAGACTCTGCATCATAAACTCGGTCCATATACCATTCATGCGGAGTTTCTTTGTTGTATGTTGGGCAAGCTTGCATGATTTCCACAAAACTAAAACCTTGATGATCTAAAGCTTGCTCAAATACCTTAGTCATATGCTTAACATCTCCAGAAAAACTCCTGGCCACAAAAGTGGACTCAAGTGACAAAACAAACTTGGCGGGATGTAACAGCTCAGAAGTTGCTCCATCGGGTGACGAATTCATCTTCATGTCTTTTTTAGATGTTGGAGAAGCTTGACCCTTTGTTAAACCATAATTCAAATTATTGTGCAGAACAAAAGTAATGTTGTAGTTTCCTCTAATACCATGAACTAGATGACCTATTCCCTCTCCTAAGGTTCCACCATCACCACCTAAAGCAATTACTGTAATTTTCCTATTTGCCATCTTTGCGCCAACAGCCAGAGGAATAACCCTTCCATGAAGTCCATGAAAATTATATCCACCAATTTTGTCGGAGCCATTACCATTGCATCCAATATCAAAGCAAGTTAATGTTTGGCATGCTGGAATTTTTTTAGAAACCAAGGCTCTTCTGAGTGCTGTATGAATTCCGTAATTGCCACAGTTAGTGCACCAAGTAAAAATATTCTTAGACGAAAAGTCTTTCATTGTTGGAGTTGGTGTGGTGGAATTGGAAGAGTTACATGTTATGCAAGACATATTATTCCTCACTTTCGGTTTGATCAATGTTTTCGATATATTCAATAACGTCTTCAAGGAAGAAAGGCCTACCATCGAACTTTAGCAATCTGTTCTTAAATAAAACCCCAGTTTTTGAAGTAATTAAATTACCCAACTGACCCATTGCATTATTCTCAATCAAGACAAGTTTTTTGGCATTCTTGGCAAAATTTTCAAAAGCCACAGTCTTGACTGGATAGACATACTCGTAGTGCATGTAAGCAATTTTTTTTGTAGTTGCTCCAGCATTAATTAGATCCAACATTGTATTTTTAACACTTCCCCAACCTACAAATGAGATATCAGGATCTTCGCTACCAAAAACTTCTGGTTCTGGCAAATCTTTTAGTAATGTTTCTTCTTTTCTAATTCTTTTTTCGTACATTTCTTTGGAGGGAGCCGGATCTTCTGTTAATGATCCATCAGGAAGATGCTCGTCGCCATTTGCATCAAAAACTGCATCACAGCTTCCTGGCAACCACCTTGGAGAGACCCCAGAGTCAGTAATTTTATATCGATCTTGAGGAGTGATTTGTTCAAGATCTTTGCCCTCTACAATATGTCTTTCAATTGGAACATCTTGTGGCATTTTATCTACTTGAAAAATTGACTCTGCAATTTGTTTTTCAGTTAAAATAATCACCGGGATTTGATATTTCTCGGCAATATTAAGTGCTTGTTGGGTTACAGAGTAAGATGACACCGCATCATGAGCTGCAACAACGCATTTTGCATACTCTCCATGGCCAGCATACACAGCAATGTTCAAATCTGATGCAGATGACCATGTTGGCAAACCTGTTCCTGGACCAGGGCGTTGGGCAAGTACACAAACAAATGGTGTTTCAGTTATTCCCGCCAATGAAACAGCTTCTGTCATTAGATCAAAACCGCCTCCAGAAGTAGCGATCATAGTTCTGGCACCCATATGCATCGAACCAATCGCCATGTTCGCCACAGATATTTCATCTTCGATTTGTTTTACAATCATTCCAGTTTCATGATAAACACTAGATAAATAACTTAAGATTGAACTGCTAGGAGTCATTGGGTACGCATAAAAAACTCTAACCCCTGCTGCAATTGCACCCAAACTAATAGCATGGTTTCCACTCATTAACAGATCGTCCTTGAAATTTTCTTGATCTCTTAGAGCGAGTTCTGCTTTGTTTAAGCCCGATAAATCATATTTATAGCCTGCATTTAAGCATTTTAGATTTATATCAATTACGTCTGGTTTTTTTGCAAAAATCTGCCTGATATTTTCTTCAAGTATTTCCACTCCCAACCCCAAAATTTGCCAAATTGCGCCCAACATTATTGTGTTAGACATAATTCTTTTTCCGCCAAGATCAATAGCAATATCTTGAGCAGGAATATACTCGACATTTATTTTTTTATTTTCAATAAATACTTTTTCTTCTGGTGTGAAAGTTAGTTTAAAAACACTATGAATAACTGAGCCATTTTCTCTCACAGTATTTAAATATTTCCTAAAAGAAATTCTGCTCAAACACATTAATACGTCGCACTCTCCAGAAGACGATTTAATTTCTTGATCTGCAATATCTATTTGATAACTAGCATAACCTCCTCTTATTAAAGAAGGATATTCCCTATAACCAAAAATGAAGAGCCCACTGTCTTTTAAGGCCTTAGCTAGAACTTCACCTATAGAGTTGACTCCCTGTCCAGACTCTCCAACTGCTTTGACTACAAAACGATTTTTAAAATTCATAGTTTTTGATCCGATTGTTGGCTCTCTATCCAAGCCTACAAAATTAATTATCCTCAAATAATTTAAGTGTTTTTTCTGCCCAGTCTCTAACCAATTTATCGATTAGTTCGTCAAAAGGCTCTCTGCCTATTGTCAACGCTGTTCCTAAAGATTTTCCTTTGCTTCTTTCCCAAACTTCCTTTAACAATGTCATTCCTGTGCAGAAATAATGTTTCTCGTATCTTCTGTCACCAAGACCAATAAAAGCAGACGACTTACCAGTGAAATCATTTTGTTTCATTTCGGCCAAAAGCTTATTAAAAAAAGGGTTTATTGTTCCATGATCCCAGGTTGAAGTTGCAAGTAAAAAAAATTTATTATCATTTAGAATACTAATATCTGTTTTTTCAGATCTGTGTAAAAAAACCTCTTTCCCCATTTTTCGCCATACATCGGCAACTTTGTCCATAACAAACTCGGTATTTCCAGAGGTGGAAGCATAAATTATATGAATTGGAAGACTAGAATCGCTCATATTAAGATTATTTTACCATCTACTGCCCAAATTCCATCATCATTTAGTATTACTGGGTTAATATCTGCTTCAGATATCTCAGGATTTGACTCTATCATCCTTTGAAATTTTAAAATTAAATCTATTATTTTATCTGAATCATATCCTTTTTCACCACGATAGCCTTTAATTAATTTATTAATTTTTGAGTTATCTATCATGTTAGCAATTTCTATTCTACTAAGAGGAAGTAGCCCTAAATTTCTATCTTCAATCAAGTTTGCCAAAACTCCACCGGCCCCAAACATTAGAACATTGCCAAAAATAGAATCTTTCTTTGAACCAATAATTAACTCAAGGCCCTTGTTCACCTGTTTCTGAATTTGAATGGAATTAAAGTTGGCGCCAGAGTTTGAATTGGCATCAAAATTGAGATCAGAATCAGAATTTAAATCAACACCAGAATCTAAGCCTGAATTACCTAACCCACTTTTAATTTTCTCCAGAGAATCAAAAGCTTCTACTAATTTTTCATCACTATCAATACCAACAATCACGCCACCCACATCGCTTTTATGTAGCATCTCTGGTGACGAAATTTTTAGTACAACTGGAAAACTACTCTCGTTTACAAAATTTCTTGCATCTTCGATAGATTGGCACTTTTTGGTTGGTGGAGTATTAATTCCATATGAACTAAGAATCTCATTTGCTTCAAAACTGTCTAAGTTTTTCCTACCGGTAGTCAAAATATTTGAAATAGTTGTGGCAGCAACCTCAGTTTTTTCTTTGACTAAACCGTTGCTCTGAACTTCAACCTCGTCAACAGCGTTTTGGCTTTCACTTCCTTCAGGATCTTGCTCTTCAAGTCTCTTCTTATACTCGCCCCATTGATTCATTCTTGCAATTGCTTTGACTGCTCGCTCAGGATATCTAAAAGATGGAATTCTGAATTTATTTAGAACTTTTTCCCCTTTAACAATATGACTACCGCCCATAAAGGAACAAACGATTGGTTTTCCATACTCAAATGATAGCCTACCGATCACCTCTGCTGTTTCTTCAATTTGAGTCATTACCTGAGGAGTTAAGATAATCAACAATGAATGAACATCTTCGTCTACTATTAAAGTTTTGATAGCATTCTCATATCTTTCAGCTAAAGCATCACCTAAGACATCAACTGGGTTTAAAACACTAGCAGCTCTTGGTAAATGCATCTCTAATTCTTTTCTTGTTTCTTCGTCAAAACGAACCAACTGCAGTCCTTCTTCTGCAACGAAATCAGAACTTAACACAGCGGGACCACCGGCATTGGAAATAATTGCAATATTTCTACCTTTGGGAATTTTTTCCCATGCAAAAACTCTTGATAAATCAAAAAAATCCTCAATACCATCGCAGCGAATAATTCCAGCTTTTTTTAGAGCGACATCGAAAACATAGTCTTCTCCAGCAATAGAACCAGTGTGTGACTGCATCGCCTTTTTTGATTCATTTGTTTTTCCAGGTTTTAAGACAAAAATTGGATTCTGACGAGATATTTTCTTGGAAATGTCTATGAACTTTGGTCCATCAATAATTGATTCTAGATACATTCCAATTGGAACCAAACCAGAACTTCCTTGCTCCTGAGTTTGTGAACTAATATCGTTATCAAAAAAATACTGCAGAATGTCATTCTCATTTAAATCAGTTTTATTTCCAAGTGTAATAAACTCACTAAAGCCAATCTCACTGTTTTCGGCCCAGTCAAAAACACTAGATGCTATAGCTCCCGACTGAGAAATAAATCTAAGATTTTCCTTTTTATCAGCTAACTGCCCAAAAGTGGCATTAACTGGAGAAAGATTATTAACAAATCCCAAACAATTGGGACCCAGGACATTGATCTTACCTGTGCCTTTTGAAGAGTGCTCCTTAATAACTTCCAAGAGTTTTTGTTCCAGAGCAACTCCTTCAACACCTGCTTCTTTAAAACCAGCACTAAAAATTACTACATTTTTAGTACCTTTCTGAATTATTTTTTCAAGAGCTTCTAGAACAAATCCTGCTGGAATAGCTATCAATGCTAAATCTGGAGTATTGGGCAAATCTCCGTAATCTTTGTATGCTTTCAAGCCCAAAATAGATGGTGATTTTAAATTAAGTGGAAAAATTTCTCCATTAAACCCAGAATTAATAATATTTCTTAAGACTATTGATCCTAATTTTTTTTCATCTGAAGAAGCCCCTACAACAGCGATTGATTTTGGGTAGAACATTGATTTTAGATCGAGTTTAAAATTATTATCTGAATGGGCAAGGCTATCATCTGAATGGGCAATGACATCCTCTGTCTTAGACGATTTTTGATTTCGACCTAGAAAAAAATTTCCAAATAATTTATTTATCACAGATAGATACCCATCATTTGTAAAAATCCAATGATGCCATGAATAATACCAAAAACAACTGTGACCCAAACAAAGTGCTTATGAACAGAACTCCAGGTTAGATGCTTATCAGCATCATCTAGCGGATCTGGCCCAATCTTGGAACCTTTCCATGGAAGTGGAAGCTTTGCCCAAGGAAGAGCAAAACAACTTGCAAAAGTAAAAACAAAAAATATTCCAAGTAAGATTCCAGTCCAACCTAAGATTGAAAAACTACCTATTCTAATTCTTTTTTCATACCATGGTTTGGAAACAACGGTTGCTTTCTCAGTTTCAGCTGTTTCTTCAATTTCGGCTGCATCAGCTACATCTTCAGTCACCATGCCCGTCTCAACAACAGCGGCATCTCCATATCCCTCAAGCTTTCCTACAACTTCAAAACCTGAAAAAACTTCTCCTCCGTGAGGTGCTTCTGCCATGCGATCTGTTAAATCAACTCCTGCATTTAAACCAAAGTGTTCTCCTAGCTTCCAAAGTTTGCTGTCAGTAACATCGTAGACCACGCCTTCGTAAGAGGTATAAGATTTATGATCATCCTGACCATCAAACTCTAGCAGCTCTTGGGTTGTAAAAACTTTATCAACCGCATAAGCTCTGTTTGTAAAAAGGCTAGCCAATAAAATAAATGTTAAAAGAAAGAATATTTTCTTCATATTTTGATTAATGCTCTGCTGGAACTTCTTCTCCAACATGACCAAATGGTATTAGATATACTATTGATTCGTTTTTATCTAGCCCAAGTGCTTCCCCAACCTTAGTTGAATTAAAACCGCCTGTGACTACTGTTGCCATCTTAAGCGCTTCTGCTTGAAGATAGATATTTTGTCCTATGTGTCCACCCTCTAACAAAGTATTAGTCTCTGGATCATTAGGAAAAACAACTGCTGTTTTTGCATATACAGCAGTCATAGCAATAACTACCGGAGCCTTCTGAGAGTTGTCTTGAACTCCTGACTCAACTAATAACTCCCCTGCATTGGATAGACCCAAGTCCCCTAAAGTATTAGTTTCTGGCTCATATAAATATAGACCTGGGCTCAGTCCTTCAACATTTCTTACAACAACATAAAGAGAATATGGATAAGCATTTTTTCCAGAAGGAGCCGCTCTGTGACCGCTATCATCTGTTATTCCCTGTCCAGACCATAGAATTTGACTTAATTCTGATAAGAGAACTGGCTCTTCAGAGTAAGTTCTCTTACTTCTTCTTATCTGAATTGCTTCTTCAACCGACATTTTTCCAGTCAGCTTTGGAGCTGGAAGTTCTATTCTAGTTTCAATAACTTTATCAGCCGGCATTTCATATGTTTTTGCCTCTGCAACCACAACTTCTGACTCTGGAGTCGGTGAAGATAAATTGGCTCTTTTTTCATTAATCAAAAGAACTCCTAACACAGTAGCTGTAGCCACTAAAGCCAGGGTTATAAAAGATAAAGCTTCTTTTTTCATGGGGAAGCCACCTTTCATACACGTTCCGCAGCCTTCAGCAGATGAACAACAGTCTTTTGATACTTCTTTAGTTACCTCTTTTGGGGTTTCAGTTTGATTTTGCATATATATACATTGAAGATGATTTTTGATGCTTAGTCAATACTAGATCTTAAAAAACTTGCAATATAACAGTAAATTTGTCATGATTAGTCTATCAAAAGATAGGTTGGCAAATAAAACATAGTCTTGAAAGGCAAAAATGAAGAAATCTTTTTTAATAACTCTCATAGTAGGAACTGCATTATTAATCTCAATTCCACAAGTTTTTGCGCTTGAACTAAGGGTCTCGCAAGATGGAAGAGTATATTTCTATGAAGACAGTATCTTGGGAGATGATGAGAATGACGAAAGAGAAGAATCAGAATATGTGGAAGTTGAAAAAATAGAAAGAAAACCTATTAGAACATCTAATTTTAATAATGGAAATGTCCATGTAGAAACCAATGAAAAACAACTCAGAGTTGATTTAATGGATAAGTCTCAAGATTCTATGGACAGAAAGACTGGATTTGAACAGGTTAAAAGTTCCAAAGTTGATAGATTAAAAATGGAAATTCCTGCAGGACAAAGCGAGTCTCAACAAAACCTTATTGAAAGTAGAAAGAATAGTCTTGAAGATGCTCGTGAATCTGCAAAAACAGAAAAAGAGAAAATTAAAGAAACATATAAAAATTATTTGGAAAAATTAAGAGAAGAGCGTAAGGAAAGAACTCAAGAAAAAGTTGAGTTAAGAAATCAACAAAGAGAAGATGGTCAACAAGAAATGGAGTTTGAATCAAGAGGAGTTACTGCAAGACTTCAAAATGCAGAGTTTGATTATGACTTGGAAACTAATGCAATCACTCTAACCACACCGAGTGGTGAAGAACATGAACTAAATCATCTTCCTGATCAAGCAATCGAAAGAATGATGGCTATTCATGACGGCGACTTAGAAGGCTCGGAAGTTGAAATCACCACTACTGAGGATGGATCGGTAGAATACAAAGCACTGGGATCAAAACGAACAAAACTCTTTGGCCTGATCTCAAGAAGCGTCGACACTGAAGTAACTCTAGATGATGAAACTGGAGAAGTTGTTGAAACTCAATTACCAGCCACGACTTTCTTGGGAAGATTACTAGATAGATTATCTATCTAGTTCTAGGAAAATAACTCAGAATCTTATAAGCATTACAGCTGTTTGAATTAAGTTATTCATAAACAGTAATGCTAGTCCTGTGCAAGAGACTAAATAAAATTTTGGATTCTTCTCATATTTTGCTAGGATTAATGCTAATCCTAGTGATAAGTACGGCAAGATGCTGATAAACATTCTGGATCCATATGGACCACCAATAATCTCTCTGCCCCACGCCGCAACAACATAAAGTTGTAATACAAAAGCAAAAAGTGCAATTAAAATAAGGTATCTAAAAAATTGATTATTTTTTATTTTCAGATTTGGTAAAATTCTCTTTGACCAAATAAGTCCAAGTAACGCTACTATTAAAATTGGTGCAAAAGTAAATAAACCATTTCCAAAGCTAAATAGAACTCTAAAAAAGTCGGGCTTAAACCACGAGAGTTGCTCTCCTCCAAGCATGTAAGGACTTCCTAGTTGACCATATAAATTGAGAGTTATAAAAAGCTGAATACTAACTACCAAAAAAACACTGCCCCAAAATAAAACCATTTTATTGAGTCTCTCCATTGAGCCATTGCTTTTCATCATCAAAAAATAAATTGAAGCTGGAAGAAGGACTACAACATCTTGGTTTCTAACCAAGGTTATCGCGCCACCCAAAACACCCAATACTATCATTTTTTGCCAGCTGAATACTCCACCACCAAATTTGCCCGCTTCTTTTTTAGAAAAAGTTACGAATAGATATAAAAATAGTGAAGACAACATAAATGAAGCAGAATGGGAATTAAGAGGATCTAAAGAAGTGTAATAAAACATCTGAGTTGTTAGATAAAAAAACAATGTTGTCAAAAAAGCAATTTTTTTCTCAAAAAATAATAGGTTAATTTTATAAACAAAAAACAAACCTAAAACGGAAAATAAGATTGTCGAAACTGCAACGACATACTGCGTCACTAAACTATAACCGTCCAATCCTCCAACTAGATATCCTAATAAAAATCCTGGCATCCAAAGAATTGAACTTCCCGGAGAGAACTTATTTATTACCTTGCCAGTGATTTCAGAAATTTCTGGCTCATTTGGAAAACCCCCAACATCTAGATAAGCTTCATTTGTGAAATCGATATCGTGATCAACAATTATTGATTTTGTATAAGCATAGTAATACAAACTATCGCCCCATATAACAGTCTTAACCTTAAATACAACTGCTGAATAAAGAATCACACTAAAAAGAAATAGAATTATAAAATAATTTCTATCTTGTAATAGATATAGGAATCTTAACGATAAAAATTGTTCTTTTATCTTCATTGCTAGAGAACGAAATACTTCCATCAATCCTTTCAATAAATGATTTTGCGATAAATAATCCCAAACCAGATCCTCTCGAGCCCAATTTGATTGTATTTTTTGCTCTAAAAAATTTATCAAAAATATGTTCCCTGTCGCAAGTAGGAATGCCTATTCCAATATTAGAAGTTTTGATCTCGTAAAACTCTTCCTTTTTATTCAATGAGATTGAAACCTCTGTTTTTTGAAATGAATATTTAATAGCATTTCCGATAACATTGCTCAAAGCTTCCTTGATTTGTTTACGATCCATTCTAATAAAATATCTACGATTTCTGTTAACTCTGAATTTTATATCTACCGATTTGCTCCTTGCTTCATAGCCCAACTCATAAATAATTTCTTCTATTAACTCAGATAAGGAGAATCCTTTAAAATCAGACTTTACCTTATCCTGATCTATTCTTGATACATTTAATAAACTATTAATTAAATCAACAACCTCTAAATTACTTTTGTAGTTTTTCTTTATCAAATCAATAGCTTCTGCAGTCAAGTTATATTCCTTGGCATTTTCCAAAAGTAATTCTGTGTTCCATCTCATGGAACCCAAAGGTGTTCTGAGTTGATGCGCTGCTATTGAAATAAACTCACTTTTTGCCTTATTTATAAAAATTTTCTGCTCTTCAAGATCTTTTCTCTCAGTAATATCTCTCACAATAGCAATGATCTTGTCTATACCATCGAGAACAACTTTCACCAGGCTTACTTCCACCCAGAACAATCTGCCTATTTTTGTTTTTGCTTGCCATTCAAAAACTTGTGGATCTCCAGTTGCAGCCAATTCAAACTTAGCTTCTGCATTCTCTTGATCGTAAGGAGATACCCCAGAGCTAAACATTTCTACTTTTTTTAATAAAGATTCTTCTCTTGTGTAACCGTACATTTGAAGCATCTTTTTGTTGACATCAAGTATTTCACCGGTTTTAATATCATGAATAAAGAGAGCGTCGTCTACAGAATCAAAAATCGCCTTGTAGTTCTGCTGTGAAACATCACTACTCGACGATTTTGATTTCTTTCCAAAAACTTTCTCAACTAGTTTGTTCATAATAATATATTATCACGAACAAGCCTCGCGCTGCGCGAGCCAAACATAACTTAGATCAACTTACTCTCTATGCATAAACCTTCCGCCTTGACCATCGAATCCGCGTCCTTCACCCATTCCTTGTCCCATACCCATTCCTCTTCCTTCACCCATTCCTCGAAACTCACCGTCGGGACCATCGAAACTGCTCATGTCGATATCATTTTCTTGAGCCCAGGTTTCCATTTCTTCATGCATATCAGCTCTTGCCTCACGCCTATCTTCATCTGAGAGATCATACATATCGTCAAGTTGGTTCTGAAGTTCTTCATGCTTTTGCATCATAGCAAATTCTTGATCGCTGGTTAAATTACCTGCTTGAACTTCCAAATCTAGTCTCTCTTGAAATCTCTCTTGCATTCTTGCTTGTCGTTCATTGCTTCGCTCAGATCTAAACTCATCAAATGTTTGCGCAACCTCAGTCTCATTTAAGCCAAATTTAGAGGCAATTTTGCTTATTAATGTCTCTCTTGTTGAGTCTGATTGCTGGGCATTTGCCAAACTCACAGAGCTCATGGCAGCTATTGCAATGATTCCAACAAACATTACCGGCATAATAATTTTTGATTTCATAATTAGGTTCCTTTTTTTACTATTAATACTAATAGTTAATATATGAAATGATTCTGAGAAATTGCTTAAAAATGTTTAAACTTTGAAAAACTGCTACTGCTTGAGTGGCAACTTGATAATAAAAGTAGTTCCCTTAGTAAGCTCGCTTGAAACCGAGATACTTCCTTTGTGGTTTTCTACTATTTTCTTTGCCATTGATAAACCGAGTCCAAATCCTGACTTTGTACTGTTTATACCCCTGTTGGCATAAGTCCTAGAAGAGTCAATTCTATAAAAGCGATCAAATATATTTGGTAAATACTTTTTATTAATTCCAATGCCGTCATCTTTTACCGCGATAATTAGATGATTTTTTGATGGCTTTACATCAAGACTCACTTTTCCATTTAGTTTGCAATATTTAATTCCATTATCAAGTAAAATTGTAATCAGTTCTGTTAGTGATGACGCATCCCCTTGTAATTGATAATTTTTTGTAGTTATCTTGACCGAAATATTTTTTTTATCTGAGAGATACTTAACTCTCCTATAAGCTGTATTAATAACCTCTTTGATATCAAGATTATCAAAGACAGGTTTCTTGCTTTCTAGGCTTGATAAGCTCAGTAGCTTGTCAATTAACTCACCCAGAGCATCAACGTCTTCTAAGTTATATTGAAATAATTTTTTAATATCTTTAGGAAGTTTTCCGCTTCTGATAGAAACCTCGATGGAAGTTTTTAAAGAAGTGAGTGGAGTTTTTAATTCATGTGAAGCATCGGCGATAAATCTCTTTTGTTCTTGAATTATTTCTTCTATTGGCATCAATGTCTTGCCAGCAAGATAATAACTTGCAAGTGAGGATAAAATAAAAATAATTAAATTAATAATTAATAAGTAAATTAAAATACTTTCCCTAGAATTGTCTAGCTCTTCAAGAAAAAGACCGTGTAAAACCTCTCTAGTAACTTCATCATTCACGACATTGCCATCAGCCATCTTTCTCAATGGACGCGCTCCACCATTGTTTGCAAATCTAGTCTCAGCACTTCTGAAAGAAGCTTCAATATTTTTGGTAACTCCTTGATAAATTACAAAACTAAACATAGCACTAATCGTCATTACGATTAACACATACCAAATTGTAATTCTAATTCTTGTTAATTCAAAAACTTTCATAAATTTACTTATCTATCTCTATCTTATATCCAAAACCTCTCACGGTTTTGATTAGCTTTTGTTTGTTCTTAAATGGCTTATCAACCTTATTTCTCAAATAACCAATATAAACTTCCACTGTGTTCGGTAAAATATCAGCATCAAAATTCCAAACATTGCTGATTATCTGCTCTTTTGTAAGAACTCTATTTTGATTCTTCATCAAGAACTCAAGAAGAGCAAACTCTTTCTTAGAAAGAGAGATTTGCTGACCATTTCTTTCAACTCCCAACCTAGTTTGATCCAATTTTAAATCATCAATTTCCAAAACATTATTAACAGAATTTTTTGGTCTTCTACTTAGAGCTCTAATTCTTGCAACTAGTTCATCGAAGGAGAAAGGTTTTGATAGATAATCGTCAGCTCCAATATCTAATCCTAAGATCTTGTCTGAAACCTGAGATTTAGCAGTAAGCATTAAGATTGGAGTTGTAACCTTATTACTCCTTAATTTTTTACAAACTTCTAGACCATCCATTAACGGCAACATGATATCTAAGATTATTACATCGTATTCTTCATTTAAAGCAAAATCGTATCCAGCTTCGCCATTGAAAGCAACGTCCACTGCATAAGATTCCTGCTCTAGTCCTCTTCTAATTGAACTAGAAATTTTATGGTCATCTTCTACCAACAATATTTTCATCAGATACCATTATAGTCAAGTTTCTTTGAATTTGCTGAGAAAACTGATGTAGAATATGGAGAATGAAAAATTTGATAAAAAAAATTAAGGAAACAATTCTTAAAAATAAGCGCTCAAAAATCTTAACTTCAGTAGGATTAATACTTATATTAATTTCTTCAGTTGCCACCTACACATATCTTTCTGGTGTTAAATTAAAAAACTCTGAACAAGTGGCTGAAAATGAATCACAAGTCTTATCTGCTCAAGATGAATCTTACGACTTTGATGAAGCTTTTATCGAAAATTCAGACTCATTAAGCATACTACTTTTGGGTTACGGTGGAGCTGGCCACAGCGGGGGCTTTCTGACTGATGTTATACAGGTTGTTCATTTTGATTTTAAAACTTCAAAGATAGCTTTAATATCTATTCCTCGTGATTTGTGGGTTCAACAACCTAATGGAGTGAGCAGTAAAATAAATCAAGCTTTTACTTTGGGCAATAAAAGTGACCCAATTAATTCTGGAGCAAAAGTGAGTGCGCAAATGGCTTCCACTGTAACTGGATTAAGAATTGATAAATTTATCTCGGTAGATTTTGTTGGTTTTAAAAGAGCAATTGGATATGAGCTGGAAGGAATAAAAGTAAATGTTCCAGAAACACTAGATGATTCTTGGTATCCCATTAGCGGCAGAGAACAAGAAACCTGCGGCAAAACTCCTGAAGAAGTCGCTAGTCTTACTTCTCAATACTCAGGATTTGAACTAGAAAAGCAGTTTGAGTGTAGATATGAACACATTTATTTTCGCAAAGGCATTAACTATATGGAAGGTGGTGATGCTCTGTCTTATGTTAGATCCCGTCACGGTTCGGTTGGTGGTGATTTTGATAGAAGCCAAAGACAACAAGCACTTTTGCTTGCAATCAGAGATAGACTTTTTGAGCTAGAAGCTCTCAAAAATATTCCAGGATTTTTTAAACAAATGATTGCTCATACCAACACAGATTTTGATGTTGATTCAATTAAATCCTTGGCACCATTTTTATTAAAATCTAAAGATATTGAAGTTGTGAACATAACTCTGAGCACAGAAAATGTACTTACTTCTTCTAAATCAAGTTCCGGTCAATACATCATTACGTCAAAAGCTGGCTCAAATAATTGGGATGGAGTCAGAGCTTACATCCAATCTGAACTACAAAAATAAGTTCTATCCTGCTCCGCCACCGCCACCTCCGCCTCCTCCTCCGCCGCCTCCAGAGAATCCTCCAGAAGATCCAGATCCTGACGCTCCATAGCTACTAGTTGCTGACTGACTAACACTAGTAATTGCAGAAGTAACACCACTTATCGCTGAAGATAAATCATTTAATCCAGTAACCGAACCAGTAGTTGAAAGAGCTCTACCTCCCCAATATGAAGATACTATCATGGCATCAGACTCAGTAAACTTGATTGGTAATTGAGACAAAGCTTTTGCTGAAACTCCCAAAAGAGTTCCATACACTAAATATTTCTCCCAAATTATAATTGAATCGATTTCATATTTTGCAGTTTTTTTATAATCCTTCATGTGTTTGCCAAAGGCAAGCCACTCGGCTGCTTCTGCACTTCCTTTTGGCGTTCTTTTTTCTCCAGCTTCCCTAAGAGCTACTATTATCATTCCTAAAACTAACCCAATAAAACCACTAAGAGCGCTAAACACTACTACGAGGGCATAGTTGAAATCTCCACCAATTGATTCAAACATTGCCGGAGCTATAAAAAAGGATATTAAAAATTCTAAGATAGCTAGAAAAATTATTATTCCTCCACTGGTTTTATTTTTAGTTTGATGAGAGGTTTGATCAAAGTAACCCTCACTCAAATTCTCTTTTAGAGTAACTTCTTTTAAAGATTTAAAAAACTTTTGACTTGCAACTTGGTGATTTCTAGACCAAGAGACAATATCATCTAAAGCTATAACTTCCCGAGACTTACCCTCAACCACGGTCTTTTTCAAACCAATATTCTGTAGTAAAAAATCTAAAACTTCTTGTTGGATAGTCGACGTAGGCTTTTCTGGCTTAATTAAATATGATTGTTTAGAATCGTATGGTTCTAAATAATATTTATAATTTTTAACAAACAAGCCCTCTTTTTTATCACTTCTTACAAACTTAAAATATCTGTCTTGAACCAAGGAAAGAACCGTGGCAGTAAATGCCTTAGGTGTAAGATTCTTGTTGGCACTAATTAGTTGCTCAATCTGCGCAGGATCAATATCACTTGGTGGCTCCCAAAGTGTGCCAGGAGCATTTACCTTTGGCAGTGGATCATCTTTGCCATATTTTAAAAATAATTTTATTTGTTTCACGAACCTAATAATCATTAATATTAAGATTCCAAAAATTATCACAAGAAATATTTTTTGCAGAACGGCAGCATTTTTCTTTCCATTGATAGTTTCGAGAATAAACTTTTCTTCTTGACCTTGGATTGCTGCTCTATTACTGTTTCCAGTTGCTCCATCAGAAAAACTTTCCTTTGGCATCAAAACTCTAGACTCAACAAACTCTCCAGGAGAGGCAAACGAAACCGCAAACGAAACAATTGGATTGCTTTCTGACTCGGAAATTGCTATCTCTCCTTCTAAAGGTCCATGTGCCCAAGCTTTTAGATCATTTCCATTTACTGTATTTGAGAAACTTAAATTGACCAAAATATCTCTTTGAGAAACTTCCCACTCAGATCCAATAAACTGCCAGTAAAGCTCGGCTATGTCAGAGTGAAGTGTAACGGCATTTGCAACATTGTAAGATAACTCAAAATCTTTGACCTCACTATTTGCTAAATAATTCCATTGAATATAGTATCGAGTACCCTCGTCAACAATAAAAAAACTATTTGTTGGATTGTTTTTTGGACTATCAAGATCTATCTGTGAGCTACTCAATTCTTGGTAGCAATTATTTTTAACACCACCCGTTTCACAAATTTTGAAATTGCTCAACAAATAAGGAGCTGTTCTTCCAGGACTCTTTTCTTGATCGGGAAATTTATATACATATTGATATGCGTATGAATAATTGCCAGAAAAATTATAACTTCTTTTTTCTTTGACACTCATCGATCCGTCTCCAGATAGTCTTGCATCAATCTCAACTTCATCTACGGAGTATGATTTTGCCAAAACTTGATTGGGTAAAAAGAGAGTTGCTAGAGTTAAAAAAAATAAATTTAAAAATAAGCCAAAATTAAAAAATTTTCTCATAATAATAATATACCTTATTTCATAGGGTCTGTTACAATTAAAGATATGCTTAAAATTGATGAACTTGCTCCACTAGATATTGAGATCTTGGATCAGGATGGAAAGCTAACTTCTTTATCAAAATTATTAGGAAAACCTGCAGTAATATACTTCTATCCAAAAGATAATACTCCTGGATGTACTAAGGAAGCCTGTAGTTTTAGAGATTTTAATACTGAACTAAAAAACCTTGGAGTACAGGTTGTAGGAGTTAGCGGAGACTCCCCTGAATCTCATGTAAAATTTAGTGAGAAGCATGAATTAAGCTTTGAACTCTGGTCAGATCAAGAACGAAAACTAATTTTGGCCTTTGGGGCATTGGGAGAAAAATCAATGTTCGGAAAAACATTTCTAGGAATAAAACGCATGACTTTCGCCTTAGACAAAAATGGAAAAATTATCAAAGTCTGGCCAAATGTGAAAGCCCAAGATCACGCTCAAGAAGTACTTAAGTTTTTCAAAAAAAATATCTCATAACTTGCTGTTATAGTGATAATATGCTATGATAACTCCTTCTTATTAAGAAATAAGAAATAACCAATGGGTTTAAGCTAGTGTACATCTTCGCTTCTTGTCTTTAACCTTTAATTTATAAACACGTCAAGGTTAAGACAAAGAAAGCAGTAGTATGTATCGTTCAAATAAAAGTAGTGGTAGTGGTGGTAGAAACCAACGTAGTGGTAACTCTGGTGGTAATTCTAATGGCGGCAACAGACGTCGTTTCGGCGGCGGCGGTGGTGGCAACAGAGGCCGCAGTAGACAACAAAGTTCTTTTAATCCATCAAGATTAATTCAAGCAGCAGCATCTGAGCCTATATTAGAATCAGTAAAACCAGCATACATACCAAAAAATAAGTTTGTTGATTTTAATGTTTGCGAACCACTAAAACAAAACATTATAGATAGAGGTTACGAAACCCCTACTCCTATTCAAGATCAAATAATTAATCATATATTAGAAGGCAGAGATGTAACTGGTGTTGCTAGTACAGGAACAGGTAAAACTGCCGCTTTCTTAATTCCATTAATCAATAATATTTTCCTAACTATTGAGGATAAAACACAAAAACTTGGAAGAGTTTTGATTATGGCTCCAACTAGAGAACTAGCCGAGCAAATTGACTCAGAATTTAAAATGTTTGCTAAAGGTATGGGAATATACTCAACCCTTTGTATTGGTGGAGCTAATATGAACAATCAAATATCTTCTCTAAGAAGAGGTCCTCACTTTATAATTGGAACTCCAGGAAGATTGATTGATTTGGAAAAACGCGGATCATTTAATTTTAGTTCTTTCTCGGCCATTGTTTTAGATGAAGTCGATCAAATGTTTGACATGGGCTTTATTAATGACATGAAGCTTGTAATCGAGAACCTGCCTAAAAATAGACACTCTTTATTTTTCTCTGCAACTTTACCTGACAAAATGCTTGATATTGTTCATAGTTTTTTAACTAACCCTATTAAGGTTGAGGTTGAGAAACAACAAGCATCGGCCAACGTAAACCAAGATATTATTAAAGTTCAAGGTAGATCAAAGGTAAATTTACTTCATGATCTATTAGACAAAGAAGGCTTTGATAAAGTATTAGTTTTTGGTAGAACCAAACATGGCCTCAACAAACTTTCTCAAGTTTTAGTTGAAAGAGGAGTCAAGGTTGCTGCAATTCATGGCAATAAGTCACAGTCTCAACGTCAAAGGGCGCTTAAACAGTTTAAACAAAACTATGTTCAGGTTCTCTTGGCCACCGATATTGCTTCTAGAGGTCTAGATATTGATGATGTTACACACGTCATTAATTATGATCTTCCACAAACTTACCAGGATTACATCCATCGTATTGGTAGAACTGGAAGAGCTAATAAGACTGGAATAGCTTTAAGTTTTATAGATTAATAATTCGCAAATTATCAAAAGTAAAAACATAAACTTGCAGACTATAAATATAATATTTACCTGGTATAATAGGCATATATGAATAATTACAGTAACGATAGTAAGTTTAGAAAACCAAGAGGTGGACAAGGATCAGATCATAGAAGTTCTGACAACAGAGGTCCTAGACGAGGCTCCGACAGACCTCGCTTTGGTTCACAAAATTCTGGACCTACTCAAATGCACGATGCTGTTTGCGCGGATTGCAAAGGTAACTGTAAAGTTCCTTTCATGCCAAGCTCAGGAAAACCTGTTTACTGTAGTAATTGTTTTGAAAAAAGAGGTAATGGTAACGGAAATAGCGATGGCAATTCCAGAAGACCTAGCTTTTCACAAAACAAAAGAAGTTTCCCTGCTCCAAATGCTCGTCCTCAAGAAAACTACAACAAGCAGTTTGAAATAATTAACTCAAAACTAGATAAAATTTTTAAGCTACTAACTCCAGTTGAAGAAATTAAGGAAGCTGAAGTTGTCGCAGAAAAAATGATAATTGAGTAAGCGGCACCTATTAAAAAGGTAGCGCCAACTGAAAAAGTGGTTCCTGCTAAAAAAGTAGCTCCAGCTAAGACGGAAAAGAAAAAAGCAAAAGCTAAAAAAACAACAAAACAAACAGTTTAATTTGTGTCATAATGTGATTACAATCTCATTATGACCACTTCAGAAATTATCCATAATATTTCATATAATTCAAAAAATAGGTATGACTTATTTTTGTCTTTGCCCGCAAAAAAACAGGCCATCGTTATCAATAAAGTTTCAAAAAGAGTTCAACAGCAACTTATACCTCAATTAAATAACGAAGAAATTGCCTCTTTCTTGGAACATCTAGATCCAGACGAAGTCACTAACTTATTACGCTTTCTACCAAAGAAAAGACAAAATATTTTAATTGATCAACTGAGTAAGTATTACCAAGAAAGTGTTTCTATCCTTCTTAAATTTGATCCAAAAACTGCAGCTGGTTTAATGAATCTAAATTATATTCAAGTTGACCATGAGGCGACTATCCTAGAAGTCATTGAACAGTTAAGAGTTAGTGAAAAAAGAACCGGGAAACTACCAACAATTCTAGTGATGAAAGAAGGAAGATTGAACGGCTATCTTTCTTTCTCAACCATAGCTCTTGCCAATAAATCTAATAATATCGAAAGCTATGTCAAAAAAATACCAACTATTAATCATTCGTCGCAGTATAAAAAAGTTATAAAACTTTTTAAGAGTGATACGTACAATAAAATGGTAGTTCTAAGTGAAAATAATGCTGTTGTGGGAATAATTTACTCCGAAGACATCTTGCGCCTGATTGGTGAACAGTCATCGGCTTCGTTATATGATTTTGCTGGTGTTAGTCAAGAAGAAACTGCTTTCGACCCAGCAATTCGAAAAATTAAGTTCCGCTATAAATGGCTAATTATTAACTTGGCTACTGCATTCTTAGCATCGTTCGTGGTGAATTTGTTTGAGTCCACCATTGCTAAAAATATTTTACTTGCAGTTTATATGCCAATCATTGCTGGTATGGGTGGAAATGCAGGCACTCAAACCTTGGTTGTTATGGTCAGAAGCCTTTCTGACAGTGAACTGACTTTAGAAATGATCTTAAAAACTTTAAAAAATGAGGTTATCTCAGGAGCAACAAACGGTCTTATTAATGGCATTATTGTTGCAGCGATTGTTATACTTATAAATCATGACGTTTTGGTTGCCATTGTTCTTGCCATTGCTATGGTGGTCAACTTAATTATATCTTCTACTTTCGGTACCCTTGTCCCAGTGATCATGAAAAAATTAGGCAAAGATCCAGCAGCTTCTGCAACAATCTTTATTACCACCGCCACCGATGTTTTTGGGTTTATGACATTCTTAGGTTTGGCAGCAATCTTACTTAAATAAGTTTACCTAAACCAAGTCCATCTGTTAAAAAAGCTAACAATAGATTCCATTAATCTCTGTAAACTGCTAAGTTCTTGACGTTGCTGTTTTGCTTCTATTTTGATCTCGCCCACCGCTCCCTTAAGGACTTCCAACTCCTCTTGAAACTTTTCATAGTCAGGCTCATTCGTAGGCACTGGCGTTGGAGTTACTGATGGCGAAGGAGTTGGCTTTACTGATGGCCCAGGACTGGTTAGCGGTGTTGGAGTCGTTGATGGTCTTGGTGTTCCAGATGGTGTTGGAGTGGAACTTTGAGGAACATATGCCACTACTTTGACATCAAATTCATTGGATGCAATAACAGTGCCATTTTTAATCACGCTAACATCAATGGTTGTTACTCCAGGAGACTTGCCCCTTATTTGACCATTTACGTTTGGACATGGTTTTTCGATACCATACGCACATTTTCCATCAGAATATTCCAAGTTCATTGTACTAACTTCAGCGACAGCAGTATTACGAACTTGCCATTTGTAAGTCATGCCACTTTGATTAGTAACCACTTGTTTATTTCTATCTTTAAGTAGGACATTTACACCATATCCAGACATAGGATTAGTTGAAAGAGTGATTGTTTTGTTGGTCTCCAAACCATTTAATACTTCTAGTGCATAACCATAGCTTGAAAACTCAAGTGGTATATCTAGAAACGCAGTAATTGCACATTCTTGACAAAAAATGTCTGCATCTTCACCAGACTTAGGTAAAAATATGCGCTCAGAAGCATAGTTGTGCATTCCTGTTAAACTACTAATGGAATTTCCCAGACTATCTTTTGGTGAATAATAAATCCAATCTCCATCAGAGCTACCATCATAAGTACGCAAGTCGTAAAGTTCCCACTCACCTAAGGTGGTTTTTTGAAAATATAGATTCATTCTCATTGGTCTTAGGTTTTCATTCCAAGTAAGTTCCAATGTAGAGCGTTCTGATCCTGGATCTGAACTAACCGTGACCTGATCAGCTCCATAGTAGTAATTTTTTCCAATTCTAATATGAAAATTACTTGCCGATAATTTGGCATAGTTAGTCTTCCAAACAACGGGATTAACATTTTGAGCTTTGACTGGAATAGCTACAATAAAAAGAAAAATTACAGTTGATAGAACAGCAAAAAAAAGTTGTTTAATTTTCATAGTTATTCAATTTTATCACAAAATGAATAACCATCATAAGAGATAATAAATGCTATAATACCAACCTATGAATCAGCCCATAATTACAAAGCAAACTGACTGGATAGACTACAAACTAATTGACTTTGGAGATGGTGAGAGATTAGAAAAATTTGGTGATTTTATCTTGTCTCGTCCTTATCCAGAAGCAACGTTACCAAAATCTCAACCAAGAAGTACTTGGGATAATACAGATGCAAGTTTTATAAAAACCAGCGGTGATAAAGGTTATTGGAAAACTAAAAAACAATTACCAGAATCCTGGAAAATTCATTGGCAAGATATCGTAGCAACAGTTCACCTGTCTCCTTTTAAACACACTGGTGTATTCCCTGAACAAAGCGCCCATTGGGCTTGGATGAAAAACTTACTAACTGAACAAAAGAATAATAAGCCAGATTACCAGCCTCATGTTCTTAACTTGTTTGCATACACTGGTATGGCAAGTATAGTTTGTGCAAAAACAGGAGCTAAAGTAACTCACGTAGACTCTTCTAGATCTTCAATTGGCTGGGCTAAACAAAATCAATTAGCCTCCGGACTCGATGAAAGATCAATTAGGTGGATTTTGGATGACGTATTGAAGTTTGTAAACAGAGAAGTAAAGCGTGGTGTTAAATATGATGGAATTATTATGGATCCACCAGCTTATGGCCACGGTGCCGCTGGAGAGGTCTGGAATTTTAAATCTTCATTTCCAAAATTATTAAATTTGTGCACACAAATTTTGGTAGAAAATCCTTTGTTTGTTTTAATAAACGCGTATGCTGTATCTATTTCTCCAGAAAATCTAGAACAAATGCTCCTAGATTTGACGAAAAAATATGATGGCAACATTGAATCTGGAGAACTAGTTCTTCAAGCGTCACAATCAAAGAGATTATTATCTACAGGTTTATTTGCTCGATTTGGTAAAAAACCACTGTTCAATAACCTGTAGTAAGGGCCAATGTTTCTCTCTACTCCACTCTGGTTCTTTCTCATTACTTCCCTTCATTCTTTGAAGTTTTTGCATCAAGGCAATTTTTCATCTTCCGGAAGTTGGGCCAGATTGGAAGCCGTTATATTAAAATATTTAGGTATTTTTCAACTCTGGAAACATTAAAAATAAAAACTCTCTTGCAGCGTGTCTATTTTTACCTTCATATGGAAAGTCATGAATATCAAATCCTGGAGAATCATTAATTTCAATAATAGTATAAGAATCTTTAGTTTGTTTCTTTGTAATATCAGTAGATAAAAAATCAATTCCTGTAAATGATAATCCAGGTACTGCATTAATTGCTCTAAGAGCTATCTCTTTAACACTTGAATGCACCTTATCTGTAAAATCTATGGCATCACCTCCTTGAGATATATTTGAAACTCTTCTTAGAAAAACTCTTTCTCCTTTTGGAGGAATAGAATCAAAGTCCATGTCTTTTTCTTTTAAGAGCTTTAACATACGTTCATCCATTCTAATTTTTAGATGAGAAGTAGTGCCATTTTTGATTCCTCTAATCGGATTTTTATTTTTTTCTTTAATTAATTTTTTAATTGAATCTATGCCATTACCCATGACACTTGCTGGTCTTCTGAACAATACACCAACAACTTTTTCTCTTGTGGTTAGAATTCTATACTCATTGCCCTTGAACATTTCTTCCACAATAGCTGTTGAGCTCTGTTTTCCCGAATACTCTAATGCAAGATCAACTGCTTCTAAATATTCATCAAAATTAATAACATTCACTGTTATGTTTTCTCCCCAATTACCATCGCTTGGTTTTACAACTAAAGGTTTTTGTAAGTTCTCATATATAGATAACAAATACTCATCAGGACTATTTGTTCTCACTCTATAGCCTTTTGGAACAGAAATACCACAACTATATAAAAGGTTAGTGGTAACTTTTTTATTATTACAAGAATATTTTGCTAGAGCTGTAGTTGAGGATGGCACCTGATGATAAAAAGTCTGTTTTCTATCTTTATAACTTAGTTCTATCAACTGCGTACAAGGAATTATTTTCCAAGCAACATTAAATTTTTCTGCTTGTTCCAATACCAATCTAGAGCTATTGCTTATATTTTTATTTTTAACAATACCTTTGGGACTATAGAACTCATAAATCAACTGTGACATCAAATCCTTTCGAAAACAAAAATGCTATTCAGAAGAGAAACCATTGTAACAGAATTATGATGGAAGATCAAATATTATGGGATAATGTTATCTATATAATCCTGGATAATCATCCTTACTTAAACCAAATTGACGAGCCTCTTTTCTAATATTTTTGATTGCTGTTTGCAAATCATTAATCAGAACAGTTTCTCCATTTTCTCTTGCAATTCTTAAATTTTGTTCCAACGCAGAAAGCCTGTCAGCTAAATGTCCTGCAAATGCTCTTTCGCTTGATTTGTCACCTCCAACGTTGATAAAAGAATCACGTTCTTTTCTAAAAAAATTCATTTCAAGATTATATCAGAAAGAATCAAACTATCTCTGTTATATTTAAAAAACTTGACATGTCAAAACATTGAATATATATTATGAATATATATTCATAATATAAAAAAAGAAAGGAATATATGCCAAAATTTGATAAAACAGGTCCTTTTGGCAAGGGACCAAAAACTGGAAGAGGATTAGGAAAGTGTAAATCTAATCCGTCCAAACCAAAAAAGAAAAAAACTGGAAAATAATTTGAAATATGCCAAGACCAAAAAAACCTCGTCGTTTGAATTCCGAACCTAATGTTTATTATTTTAAACCAAGGGGTATTCCTTTATATAAACTAGAAGAAATAGTTTTAGAAAAAGATGAGTTTGAAGCTCTGAAGCTTCATGACGTTGATGGTTTTGATCAGAAAAAATCCGCTGAAAGTATGGATATATCTCAATCAACCTTTGCAAGAATTATAGACAAAACACACAAAAAACTTGCGAAAGGCATCATTTTCGGAAAGGCTATTAGGGTAGAAAAATAAAAAATGATGGAATGGAAGTAAAAATAATTTGTTAGATATAAACAGAGAAGATATTAAGCTTCTTCTAATTTTTTGATAAAATATGTTTGTTATTAAATTACCAATCGAAAGAAACTATGAAATGTTCAATATGTAGTGCGGATGCTTGCTACATGGTTGCTGTAGATAGCAGGCTGAGTAAAATTGTAAAACATGTAGTTGATAAATATGCAGCAAGATGCAAAGAGTGTGTAGACAAGAAGGAAAAATAATATTTAACCCATGCATAAGTCTTGGTCAAGACCTTGCTCCCCCTACAGGTCGTTACTCGGACTAGAAGGTGGGTGGAAAAATATTTATTAGGAAGTCTCTATTAATGAGAATGTCCGCGCTCACCATGAACCAAATCTCTCAGCTCTTTCTCCTTTAGCTTCATAGCAAAATATGTTGCAATTATAGTAGTGAATGGAACAGCTAACACCAGACCCATAGATCCAACAAGTGTTCTAATGACTTCCTCCACAATTATTTCACTATTTAACATCACCCAACTAGGCACTGATTCATTTATGGTGAACAATACCAGCAAAGGCATGTTGGCACCAACATAGGCCAAAACCAATGTATTCACTAAAGAAGCAATATGATCGCGACCAACCTCAATCGAACGATTGTATAACTCCTTGAAACCAATTGTTTTTTTAGCCATTCGTAATTGAAAAACAATAGATGTTTGGGAAACTGTAATGTCATCAAGTACTCCAAGAGCTCCCAACATAATCCCACCCAGCAAAAGTCCTTGTAAGTTTATGCTAGAAGTAACGCCAAGTTGTAGGAACGCCGCCTCTTCACTACCAAGTCCAAAAAGTGCGGCGCTTTGAACTGCAAAAAATGACAATATTGAAACTGCAAGTAAAGAAGTCATCATAGAAAATAAAGCTATATGAGATTTTAAATTAAATCCATGAGACAAATAGACCGTTACAAAACCAATAACAAAACTACCAATTAAACTAATTAAGATTGGATTTGCTCCAATTAATATCTGAGGAACAACAAATTTTAATAAAACCAATAAGCTTAGAATCATTCCGACGATTGAAAGCAATCCTTTCTTTTTACCAATTGCAGCAATGATGACAACAAACAACATGCTCAAAACAAAAACCGTTGGCAATCTAAATGAATCAGCAATTACACTTGTAAGTTCTCCTGATTGATTTTCTTGTTGAACGATAATTACCTTGTCACCCGAACTTTTGAGCTGGTCACTTTTTAATGGCTGATACTCATCTCCATATTTCACAAAATACTCTGTGCCATCTCCATCAATCAATCTTAAGCTTTGTGAAAAAAAATCATCGCCAAAACTTGATTTCTCTAAAACCTCCTCCACTGTTCCAGTTTTATATTCCTGTTGCATAGTATTGTTAATTGTATCAAATTATGGAGATTTATTTATTTAAGATTGTGATTTAAATTTGAAACTATCTATTTTATTAGGGTGTATTTATTTAAAAAAATTGGTGTACAAATAAATAAAACTATTTACCATAGCATAAAAATGGGGAAAGATGGTTAAAAAAGCTTGATGTATAGCTCTAATTTAATATTTGCTCCCCCGGTAGGATTCGAACCTACGACCTTGAAGTTACATGTAATCTCTATGTTTCCATAGTGCATGGACTATCTCATCACCATATTCTATTAAATAAAATTTAGGTGGTGGGCGCTCTAGGGTGTAATCACCTAGTCTCTGAACCTTCCTTTTAAAGGAATAAAAGGCTTGGCTGCGGATTACCATACTTTGTTTAAACAAAGGTTAGGCTTCCCGTCAATTCACCCACTTTTCATCTCTGAATTTCTCCAGAGAGCTGCTATTTTCCAGCGTGTATTTCTCTATGACAATTTGAACATACTAATACACACTTGTCGAGTTCTTCTCTTGTTCGTTCCCAAGATCTAGTCATACCACTTTGTGAAAGTCCAAATTTCTTTGTACTTGCATCTCTATGATGAAAATCAAGGGCTGCTGAACAACGATCATATCCACAAAAGCAACATTTATTTCCTAAATATTCCAATGCCATCAGGCGAATTTTCTTTCTCCTTTTAGCAACTGCTTTTATGTTATTTTTTCGTCTATCTGCATATATTCTTTCTTCTATCATAGATTAAGAATAACACAAATTAAACCCGAATTATGTTACAGCTTCCTGCTCTGCCGCTGAGCTACAGGGGATTGTTAGATTTTTGATTAAATAATGAAGTTATGATTCAATCAAAATCTCTATTTTAAAATGCAACGTCTGACCCAATAAAAATAATTAGCCAAACGACAATAAATATTATACCGCAACTTTGAATTTTTTCTCATCCAAGATATGAAACAATTTGATATCATACATAGATAATGTCGTCAGAAAAAAAACTACAAAAAATCAAATTTCTAATTATTGGAGCTGGTCCCTGTGGGCTAGGAACTGCATATAGACTAAATGAACTAGGTATAAATGATTATCTAATTTTGGAAAAAGAAAAATATGTAGGAGGACTAGCAACATCGTTTGTTGATCAATCTGGATTCACTTGGGACATTGGTGGCCACGTTTTGCACTCTCATTATGACTACTTTGACAAAGTATTTGATAAATACATATCTAAAGGTTGCTATAAACATCAACGTTCTGCGTGGGTATGGCTATACAATAATTTTGTCCCATATCCATTCCAAAATAATCTAAAATATTTGCCTAAAAATGCTCAATGGGATTGTGTTGAGGGACTCATTGACCTTAAATTAAATCAATCTCCAAAGAATTTTAAGGAGTGGTTAAAGTCCAATTTGGGAGCAGGAATTTGTAAGCATTTTGCCTTTCCATATAATTTTAAAGTTTGGGCTCATCCATTGGAAAAAATGAATAAGAACTGGGTTGGTGACAGAGTAACCAAAATAAACCTAAAGAAGACTTTAAAAAATATTTTATTAAATATTGACGATGGTCAATGGGGACCAAATAATATTTTTTATTTTCCTAAAAAGAATGGCACTGGTTATATATGGAAAAAAATTTCAGAAATATTACCAAAAGAAAAAATTAGACTCAATAGTGAGGTAATAGCAATTGATAGTAAGAAAAAAATTGTCACCCTAAGCAACAGCAGTCAATATCGTTATGAAAATTTAGTTTCAACTATGCCGATTACTCTATTATTGAAAAAAGCAAAACTGAGTGACTACGAAGAGGCAAATAAACACCTAAATTTTTCAACAACTCATATTGTTGGGCTTGGATTAAAAGGGAAAATACCAAAAGACATGGATGAAAAATGCTGGATCTATTATCCAGAAGATAACTCTCCTTTTTACAGAGTCACTTCATTTGCTAAATATTCTCCAAAAAATACAGCCGAACCAGGAAAACAGTGGTCACTAATGTTTGAAGTATCAGAATCAAAATATAAAAAAGTTAATAGGAAAAACCTAATTAACGAAGTTATTCAAGGAGCCATAAATACAAAACTTATTTCTAGTAAAAAATTGATTGTTAGCACATGGCATTATACTGCCGAGCATGGTTATCCTACCCCAACCCTTGGTAGAGAAAAAGTAATTGATAAATTGCTAAAAAATCTAGACAAATTAGACATATACTCCAGAGGAAGATTTGGAGCTTGGAAATATGAAGTAGGAAACATGGATCATAGCTTCATGCAAGGAGTCGAAGTGATAGATAAAATTGTTAACAATAAAAAAGAGGTCACTGTTTGGAACCCAAACAAAGTTAATCAGCCTCACTAAAATTGCGAATTACTTTGCTGTAAACTCTTACCAAATTTTTAGTGGTTTTTTCAATCATAAATTTTCGAGCAGTTTTTTTTGCATTTTTTTTAAATTGATCTAATAAGTTTTGATCATTAAATAGTAATTCAACATGCGAAACAAATTCTTTCACAAGGTTGGGTAATAAATATCCGTTTACTTTGTGTAAAACCACTTCCGATGTACTTTCATCTTCTACTGCTATTACCGGCAAACCTGCAGACATTGCCTCTAAAATGTTAATGCCAATTGTATCCGTTTGAGAAGAATATAAAAATGCGTCGGAACTAGAATAATAATCTTTTAAATTATCTTGATTAACAAAACCTACAAAGGTGACATCATCACCTATTTTTAATTTCTTCACTTTATTTCTCAACTCTGAATTATGTGAGCCATCTCCTACCATAACTAGATGAAATTTATTTCCATCTAATTTGCTCATAGTCTCAATTAATAAATCTAGATTTTTTTCAACAGCATGCCTAGAAACGCTAAGTAGGATATTTTTATCTTGAGATAAGCCTAATTTTTTTCTTAAAAACGCTTTATTTTTTATTGACTTCATTGATTTGACCAAGCCAGCGGTACTCGCATAATAAACTGGAGTATCTAATTTTTTTGACAATTCTTTCTGAAAGCTCTCGGTAGTTGCAACAATCCCATCGCAATCTTTATTACAAAAATCATTTACACTGCGATCTACTAAATTCTTAGCTAAACTCCCCATATATAAAGAAGCATATTCTCCATATCTAGTATGATAAGTAAAAATCAAAGGAGAATGAACAAATTTAGCAATACTTTTAGCTAGGATATTAATTCCAAAAGGATGATGCGCGTGTACTATATCAATGTTTTTTTTCTCTAACCATTTCTTTAATTTCCTTGAAAATATGGGAATAGGCAACTTATAGTTAGGAATATAAGGATTGGGCAAACTAGGCAAATAATAACAATTCTTTTCAGATTCTTCTTGAAAGGAATTGTCAAAATTAGGAATTACTGTATAGACTTTATGTCCTAACTTTCGCAGGGCGTTAACAGATCTTTGTGTTGAAATCGCCACCCCGTTGATGCTAGGAGAATATGTTGAGCTGATTATTAAAATATTCATTAGCCTAGCTCATCAATAATTACAAATTTATTCCAAAAAATCCTGAAGTTTTTTACGTCTACTTGGATGTTTTAATTTTCTTAGAGCCTTGGCTTCAATTTGCCTTATACGCTCTCTTGTTACGCCAAATTTTTTGCCAACTTCTTCTAGAGTCATCATTTTATTGTCATTTAAACCAAAACGCATTCTTAGAACTTTAGCTTCTCTATCAGACAAAGCACTTAAAACTTCTTCTACATTTTCTCTAAGCATTTGTTGACTGGTAGATTCATATGGAGAAAGCTGACTATCATCAGAAATGAAATCCCCTAAAACACTGTCATCGTCACCATCACCAACAGGAGACTCAAGCGAAGTAGTGTTTTGTGAAATTTTGAAAATTTCACGAACCTTCTCTGGATCCATCTCCATTTCCTTACCAATTTCTTCTGGAGTTGGCTCACGACCTAAATCCTGCATTAAACGTCTAGCTGTACGCATTAACTTATTAATTGTCTCAACCATGTGAACTGGGATACGAATAGTACGAGCCTGATCAGCAATAGAGCGAGTGATTGCTTGTCTTATCCACCAAGTAGCGTATGTAGAAAATTTAAATCCTTTTGTCCAGTCAAATTTTTCGACTGCACGAATTAAGCCTTTGTTACCTTCTTGAATTAGATCGAGAAAAGTCATGCCGCGACCAATATATTTTTTAGCAATAGAAACAACTAATCTTAGGTTGGCATCAGTGAGATGTTTTTTAGCCTCTAGACTACCGGCTTCGACTTGTTGGGCAAGTCTAATCTCATCTTCACGATTCAAAAGTGAAATACGACCAATCTCCTTAAGATACATTCTCACAGGATCAGCAACACTCTTGTTGGTTAGAGTTGTTAGAGACTCAAGTTCTTGTTTCAAAGAATCATCTTGTTCTTTTTTGTCTTTATTTTCGGAAACAGACTCGAAAACATCTATGTCGCTTTTAATAATTTTGTCGTAAAAATCATCAAGCTCTTCTACATAGTTTTCAGGTTCAATAAATGAATCTAAGATGTCTTCTTGGGTAATGTAGCCTTGTTGTTTTGCTTTTGCGAATAATTTTTCAATATCGCGAAGAACTACTTTGGAGATTTTTTTTGTTTTAGTTGGATTATCAGAGGATTCATCAGAGTCAACTTCTATGTCATCAGTTTCAATTTCTTCTATCAACTCTACAACTGGTTCCACAACTTTTTTTGAAACTTTTTTAGTAATTTTTTTGGAAACCTTCTCGACTTTTTTTGCAACCTTCTCGACTTTTTCTTTAGCACTCTTAACTGTTTTTTTAGCACCCTTGGCTATTTTCTTAGTACTTTTGACCACTTTTTTGGTCTCTTTAACTACTTTAGATTTGGAAGATTTTGCCATATTTGCCTTAAATAATAAGTTTGAAAAAAATTATAACTTGTCAAGCACCCTCAAGCCTTGAGCAGGTATATAATTATACACACATATCCAAAAAAAAGAAGTGGGCAAATTAAGATTTTTTATTGTTAAAGAAGTATTTTAATAAGCAAGCCTAATGTAGTGTAGATTCTAAGAATATTTTTATTAGCGTGTTAGGCGAACTGCCTAGGATAATAAAAGTATTCTTAGAATCTGCAGAATCGAGATTACTTACGTAAATACTTATTTAAGTTTCTAACAAAAACTTTTAAATTGACCCTCTCAAAATCATGGTATCAACAACTTTTTTGACAGCACTCATGTAAGTTGCAATTCTTGCAGTTACTTTTGATTCAGTCTTAAGATCCCACATTCTCAAAAAAGCATCGTCCATTAATTCCTTAAGTCTTTTCAAGACTAGTTCTTTCTCCCAATAATAACCTTGCAAATTTTGAGCCCACTCAAAGTAGGAAACGGTAACACCACCTGCATTGGCCAAAACATCTGGAATTACAATAATTCCATTTTTAGATAAAATGTCATCTGCTTCGGGAGTTGTTGGGCCATTAGCCAATTCCAAAACAAATTTTGCTTTAATATTTTTTGCATTATTAGGATTAATGACATTCTCCAAAGCTGCTGGAGCTAAAATATCTACATTTAATTCCAATAATTCTGCATTGGTAATTTTGGTACCTCTCGCACAGCTCTCAATAGTTCCTCCCTTTGCTTTACAAGCTAAAATTTTATCTGGATCCAAACCTTTGGCGTTATAAACACCGCCGCGAGAATCAGATAGGGCTACAACTTTATATCCAGCCTCATGAGCATAGTGAGCAAACCAATAACCAACATTTCCAAAACCTTGAACTGCAATTGTATTATTACTTGGATTCAACTTTAGCTTCTTAGTTAGTTGCTCAAGAATAAAGAAACCACCCAACCCCGTTGCCTCTGTTCTCCCTTTCGAACCTCCCAACAAGAGAGGTTTTCCGGTAAAAGTTGCAACTGGATTTTCTATTAAAGTTTTATATCTTTTCTTAGCAGTTTTTTCATACTCATCAACCATCCAAGCCATAATTTCACCAGTAGTATTAACATCCGGAGCTGGAACATCAACCCAAGGACCAATGTGCGGAGCAATTAGTCTTGCATAAGCCCTACTTAAACTTTCCAACTCAATCTTACTCAATTTTTTAGGATCAACAATAACTCCACCTTTAGCACCACCATAAGGAATTCCAGTAACACTACATTTCCATGTCATCCATGTAGAAAGAGCAATCACTTCTTCTTTGCTCACATTTTGGTGAAAACGAATTCCACCTTTGTATGGACCGACAGCGTTGTTGTGTTGCGATCTGAAAGCTTTAAAAGTTTTAGTTTCGCCATTATCCATTTTAACTCTAACCGTACCCTCAACGACTTTGTCTGGATTTTTTAACTTATTAATTGCTCTATCAAACAATTTTTTATCTTCGTATACAGGTCGTAAAACTTCAGCAACTTTCTCAAGTTGTTTAATAGCATTTTTATGAGGGTTATTCATAGTTTTCCTTTAATTATTTAAAGAATTTATAATTTTTTCACTGACCTTAGCTGCTAAATTTGGGAAAAATGGTTCTGGAATAATTCTGTCTTCAGTTGGGTTTGGAACTAACTCAGCCAAACTTTGAGCAGCCACCAACTTCATTCCGGATGTAATTGATGTCAGGCGAGCATCAATTACTGCTTTAAAAATTGCGGGAAATGCCAAAACATTGTTAATTTGATTTGGAAAATCGCTTCTACCAGAAGCAACTATTCTTGCTCCAGCTTCTTTTGCTAAATGAGGCATAATTTCTGGCTCAGGATTTGCCATCGCAAAAACAATTGCATCATTAGCCATACTTTTAATCATCTCTTGAGTAATTAATCCAGCTTTTGAAACTCCAATAATCACATCGGCACCTTTTACTGCATCAACTAAGTCGCCTTGTAAATTATTTTTATTACTTGCATAAGAAATTACTTGTTTATATACATTTAAATCTGATCTATTTTTTGAAACTATTCCTTTACTATCAACAATAATCAAGTCACCAACGGATTTAGTACCGTTAATTAAACTACATCCTTTAGTTGAACATTCTAAACCAAGCAACATTCTTGAAATTGCAATTCCTGCTGCTCCAGATCCAACTAAGACAACTTTTAAATCTTGATATCGTTTATTAACAACTTTAGCAGCATTCATTAGAGCTGCAGTTACAACTATTGCTGTTCCATGTTGATCATCGTGAAAAACTGGAATACCAATATTTTGCAAAGCATCTTCAACAACAAAAGCATTTGGTGCTGAAATGTCTTCCAAGTTGATTCCTGCAAAAGAGGGTGCCACTTGTTTAACAAACTTAATAATTTCTTGCGGATCATGAGTATCAATAACTAACGGAACAGAATCTACACCAGCAAATTCTTTTAAAAGCAACGCTTTACCTTCCATAACTGGCATCGCTGCCTCAGGACCAATATTTCCAAGTCCTAATACTGAAGAACCATCAGAAACAATTGCGATTGTTCTACCTCGCATTGTCAACTCAAAAGACTTGCTTTTGTCTTTAACAATTTCTCTACAGGGTTCGGCTACGCCAGGCGTATACAACATTGACAAATCATGAGCATCTTTGATCGGCATGATTGCTCTGGTTTCTAATTTTCCTCTGTATTTATAATGAATATCCAATGCTTCTTGATAAATTTTATTGATTTCAGTCATAGAAAATAAATTGGGATATTAATTAATTCTCTTCCAACCAACGTTCTGCATCAAGCGAAGCCGCGCAACCTTGTCCTGCAGCTGTAATTGCTTGTTTGTATCGGACATCTACTCCATCTCCTGCAGCAAACACTCCCTCTACGGAAGTCATAGTTGGAAACTGAACCAAGCCTTGTTCGCTGAGAGCTGCTTGGGCCAACTCAACGCCCTGTCTTGTGCCACTTTGTCTTGTAACCACATATCCATGATCATCAATCTTTACTTGGCCTTTAAAAGCATCATTCATTGGTTTGTGTCCAATGGCCAAGAAAACTCCTTGTGCTGGGTACTCAACTTCCTTACCTTCTTCAATAAGCTTGACCTTTTCTACCACTTTATCACCTAATATTTCTTTTAATGTTGAGTTCCAGTGAATTTTTATTTTTGGATTTTTTAAAACTCTCTCAACCATCACTTTACTTGCCTTAAATTTATCTCTTCTATGAACAATGTGAACTTCTGAGGCAAACTTAGTTAAAGCTGTAGCATCTTCCATTGCGCTATCACCACCGCCAATTACATAAACAACTTTTTCTTTAAAGAAGGCAGCATCACAAACTGCGCATGCACTAACTCCCTTTGCAAAGAACTCTTGCTCTCCGGGAACATTTAAAAGAATTGGAGCTGCGCCAGTCGCAATAATTAAGCTTTCGGCCAAAATTGCTGGCTCGTTTTGTTTGATTATCTCTTGAGCCGCCATAATCTCTTCTGGAGTTGCTTTGTTTGCAAAATCCGTTGGATCTTGTCCATTTGGTAAATTTGTCCAGATTTTGAAAGGTCTTGCTGATAGATCAACCGCCGTAACGTACTCATCTTTGACCACCGTGCCAAACTTTTCAGCTTGTTGTCTCATTCCAATCATTAGATCGGGACCCATAATTCCTTCTGGAAATCCTGCATAGTTCTCTACATCAGTGGTGTTCATTAGCTGTCCACCACTTTTTAAGCCACCAAATAAAACAGGTTTGAGCATTGCTCTAGAATTATAAATTGCTGCTGAGTATCCAGCGGGACCAGAACCAATGATTACAACTTTTGCTGTTTCCATTTTAGTTCTGCCCTTCAGCCATTGCTCCTTCGATCATACTTACATAACCAGCTTTTCCTGCAAAGCCAATTTTTCTATCAACTTCTTCGCCCTTGCTAAAAACTATAACTGTAGGAATACTCATGACTCCATACTCTGCTGATAATGGATTTTGTTCATCAACATTAACTTTAGCAATAACTGCCTTACCTTCATACTCTACACCAAGCTCCTCAATAACTGGAGCTGCCAACTTGCAAGGACCACACCATTCTGCATAAAAATCTACTAGAACTGGCTTGTCTCCTGCATCTGCAAGAACTTTTGCGAAATTATCTTTTGTTAAGTGAGCTACACCTTTTGTGTCGTCTGACATACGGACTCCTTTTAATTATTTGGGCATTTCACCCATACTTTTATTACTAATTTAATACCTAAATACCTCTTTAAGAATATCATCTAGTTCTTCTACTTTTCTTTCTTTGGAACATTTTGTTGCTTCACCAGACAATAAGTCTCTTGAGACTCTGCCTAGAGAACTTCTAGCTGCAATAACTTGACGCACTATATCAACACATCCTCTTTCATCTTCGTACATTCTGATAATGCCATCAAGCTGACCTCTAATTCTTTTGAGCTGAGTTAAAACATTGTCTGTTTTCATGGTATCAGCATACCCCCTAGGGGTATATCTGTCAATAGTAAATTAAGCAGAGAATTTGATAAGAAATTTTATAAAAATAACTAGTTTCTTAGTTCAACAATTCTCTTGAGCAAGATATTTTGTCTATCAACTTCTGCCTCTGTTTTTTCCAGTTTTTCATCTAGTTCTCCCAACTCCTTTGTGATCTGAGAGACCTCTTCTTTTACAACCATTGATTTTAATTTCTTTACCAAAATATCCCATTCTTTATCTATATCTAGAGAATCCAAACCTTTCAATAAAACTTGATCTGAATAAATATCAAATAGTTTTTCCTGAATGTCCTCCGGAAGCTTTGAAGCAAAGAGCTTTAGCTCAAACATTCCAGAATAATTAGCAAGTTCTTTTAATACAAAATTGGCACCGCTCAATTTGAAAGGAGTGTTTATTAAGTTTTCTGCTTTCCTTAATATTTTAACTTTATCAGAATGAAACAATAAAAATAAAATATATTTTTCAAGTTTTTCTCTTGGATCTATTATCTTGGCGTCGCTTACTGGAGAGTCTTCCTTTTTGCTAGTTTTTCCAAATGATTCTTTATTTTTATAACTATCAACATCTTCTTTTACACTCTCTTCTTTTACACCCAACTCTTTGGCCAACAATCTGACATAGTGCTCAAGCTCAACTGCATGCTCAATTTGAGCAAAAACAGGTGAAAGCTCTTTCATTATCGCTCTTTTTCCTTCTGGCCTGGCTGAATCATGTTGTTTTAAAGAAGCCTTAATTAAGAACTCATGAGCAGGTATAGAAGTCTTTACAGCATCTCTCCATTTTTTGGGATCAGATCGAATTAACTCATCTGGATCTTTACCATCCGGGATAACTACAGCTCTTAGCTCTAGGTTGGTATCTTTTAAGGCAGTGATTGCTTTCTTCGTAGCTTGAACCCCAGCTGAATCAGTATCAAGAGAAAGTAGAACTTTATCTACAGTTCTCTTTAATAATTTTGCGTGATCGGCAGTCAGCGCCGAACCCTTAATTGCAACGATAGAATTCATGTGAGCTTGTGTTGAAGAGATAACATCGAACTCACCTTCTACCACCACCACTTCTCTGGATTTTCTAATTTCTTGATACAGCTCACTAAAACCAAAAAGCATTTTGCTTTTATGGTACAAGACCGTTTCTGGAGAGTTAATATACTTGGCATCTTTCTCATCACCATCAATCACTCTTCCTGAGAAACCGACTGTTCTTCCCCTGTGATCATTTAAGGGAAAAATTATTCTACTTCTGAAACGATCGTAGTATCTACCAGTTCTACCTTGAATTATTAAACCAGCATCAAGAAGTAGTTTTAGATCATATTTCTTCTTTTTGTGTAGAAAATTAATTAAACCATCCCAAGAAGTTAGAGCGTAACCCATCTGAAAAATTTTGATGGATTCTTTAGTTGTGCCTCTTTTTTTCAGATATTCTCGCGCCACAGCGCCAACTTTATGATCTGTTAAAAGATAATGGTAATACTGCTTTGCCAAACTCAAAACTTCTAGAATTTTTTCTCTATGAACATCGTCCGAGGTTTTTGTGTATTTTTGCAGAGTAATTCCAGCTCTGTTGGCTAAATCCTCAAGTGCTTCTGCAAATGTCATTCCGTCGTACTTTTCTAGAAACGTAAGGACGTCACCGCTTTCACCACAACCAAAACATTTATATCTTTGTAAACTCTCATCAACAAAAAATGAAGGACTCTTTTCCCCATGAAAAGGACATAGGCCTCTCATGTAGCTGCCTGCTCTTTGTAGTGATATTCTTGAGCCTATTATCTCAACAATATCACTAGCTTCTTTGACTTCTTGAATTTGTGACATATGTAAACCTAATTACCCCAATTTTAACCAAAACTTCATCATTTTAGTAGTGCAATTTACCAGGCAAAAATGTCATTATGAGTTAAATGATCAAAAAATTTAAAAGTTGGCCACTGGTTTTATTAATTGCATACTTCTCACTTTTCTACTTTAATTTTATTTCTCTGGTTACTGCTGACCTTGGTCGCCACATTATAAATGGAAAAGAAATATTAAGTGGGGCTACACAAGTTTTGGAAGAAAACTACTACTCATACTCGCAAACATCTTTCCCCTTTATTAACCACCACTGGTTGTTTGGCGTTATTGCTTATTTAACTAAAGAAAGTTTAGGTTTTGCCGGACTAACACTACTAAATATTTTTTTGTATTGTAGTTCATTTACTCTTGCTCTGATATTGGCTAAGAAAAAATCTAACGTCAAGTTTGCAGTTCTTGCGGGATTGGTGGCGCTTCCACTAATTACCTCAAGAACAGAAGTGAGACCAGAGTCTTTGAGCCTATTCTTTTTTAGTGGTTATTTATATTGTTTTGATTTAATTGGAGATTATTTTGATCGAAAAAAAGAAATTGAGCAGAATAAAAAAATTATTCAAAATAAAGAAATCGTCCAAATCTCAGGAGTTAGCAGAATTGCTCAAAAAATATTCTTGCCTCTTGTTGTAACTTTGTTATTGGTAAGCCAGGTAGTGTGGACAAACTCTCACCTATTTTTTATTTTTGGACCAATTATTGCTGGATTATTTTTGGTTGACGCATTTTTGAAGAATGTTTTTTTTGAAACAGAAAACGCTGATCACAAAATAATTAGCGCCAAAACAAAATTTTTCTTTCTAGCTACATTTGCCCTAGTTGGAATCACAGTTATTAATCCACACGGAATAAACGGAAGTTTGAGTCCATTTCACATCTTTGACAACTATGGGTATAGAGTTGCTGAAAACCAGTCGACGTGGTTTATGATTACTATTAGAAATCAGGTAGTTAAATATAGTTATTTTATTATTGCTTTTATCTTGGGTTTAGCTAGTTTTTTTGGGGCACTTGACCACAAAAACAAAATCGGCAAAGTTCGTAAGTTTTTGCTTACTAACTTTCTCCCACTTTTATTACTATTAGCTTTTGGAGTTACGACTCAGCTCATCAACAGAGTCTCATCTTTTTTTGGAATTATTTTAATACCAATCTTATCTCAAAATTTGTTTGATATTTATAGCAAGCACCGTTTGAAAATAAATAAGCTGTTTAATAATAATATATTCTTAATGATTTCGTCTCCGGTTGTTATTGGCACAGTTATACTACTTTCTGTAAATAGATTGATATTTCCACAACTTAGTAATTTTGGAGTTGGATTAGCCCCACAAATAAATGCTTCTGCTGATTTTTTTAAAGAAGCTGAATTGTCTGGACCAGTCTTTAATAACTACGATCTTGGCGGATACCTAATTTATAATTTATATCCAGAACAAAAAGTTTTTGTGGATAACCGACCAGAAGCATATTCTGAAGATTTTTTTGAAAACGAGTATATTGCAGCACAAGAAAATGAAGAGTCTTGGACAATTATTTCTGACAAATATAATTTTGAGACAATTTATTACCTTAGACTAGACCAAACTGATTGGGCTCAAGGATTTTTGTATAGGAGAGTTTTAGATCCAAACTGGATCCCAGTTTATGTTGATCCATATATTTTGATATTTGTAAAAAATAATGAAGAGAATCAGGAAATTATTAAAAAATATGAACTTCCAAAAGAAATTTTTAATTTGACTGAGCTAAGGTGAATAATTTACGATCAGCAATAGATTTTGCAATAATTTTAAATCCAAGAAAACCATATCCAAAAACTAAATCTCCAATGAGAGTATTTTTATAAAATGGAATTGCCAGAGTGTAACAAGTTATCAAACTTGAAATTGAGTGTGGATACCAATACCACCAAACTCCTAAATTAGAAATTAAGAAAAATGTAAAGGAAGCAAATGGTAAAAGAAAAAATTTCAGTTTTTGAGTTTTGGCAATTTTGCCAAAGATCCAGTAACTTGCAAAACCTAAATAAGTGAATAGGAATCCGGAATAAAAACCACCTTTGAAGAAATCAAAAGAGATTATTGTCAGAAAATACAAGAAAATATTTTGACCAAAAAAACCAAAACTTCCTAAGGAAGATACGTTGGCTGGTAACATTCCAAATCTGGAAATAAAGACAGGTAGTGCGACCAAAAATTGCTTTAAAGAACCGAATTTTTTACTTAATTTCTTCATAGCGCCATTCTACTTTGTCACCTTTTTGTAAGATTGTCTGGTCAACCCCAGCTTGAGCTTGCTCACCATTGAGATAAAATGCCCAAAAGTTTTTATCATTACCTTCTATACCGTTGATTGACTCCACAAAAACCCCAAAGTCATATTCTTTGTATTCGACTTTTGCGACATCTTTTAAAAGATCAAAAGCATTTTGATCATCAATTTTTGCTTCGTAAGTTATTGGAGAAATTTTTGTGGCTGAGTCTGTAATCGAATCAGTGGTTGAATCATCCATAGTTGAATCGGATGAGGCAGTTGAATCTTTGGCAATATCGTCTAGGTTGGTATTAAGATCTGAGCTAGTGTCAAAATCAGGGTTAATATCACGGTCAGAACCGATATCGGAACTAGGACCTAAATCAAGATTTTCAGGTTTGACTTCTATCTTATCATTAGATGACATAAACATGCCAACCAGGCTATTAGCTGCAATGAGAATCAAAAAGATGATAACTAGCGTTACAAATTTTGAATATATTTTCTTGAAATTTATCATACATTTCCTTTAAATTGGTTGTTATATAGTACCGTAAATTTAGAATAAAACAATGATTGTGGAGTTAAAAAAATGTTCCCATCCTGCTCCTGCAGGATGGGAACTGTGAACAAATGAAAGCAAATTACTTCGACTTGGGAGGCGGTTTCTTCTTATCTTTCTTCAGAACCGCAGGCTTTGGAGAGCGACGATACCTGCCACCTTTGCCACAATTCCCTGGATGACCTTTCGGTAAACCACATTTACAACTTTTTTTGCCCATGCTTAGACCTCCTGTCTAAAACATAAAAAAATATCAGTCGCTCCAATGGCGACTAATTTTAAAAGTAAGTTTCCACTTTCATTTGTTTAAAGAGCTTATCTTGTTTATTCTCATTTTATCTTGATCGAGCGTTTCGACCAGAATGAGCATTTACAAAATAAAGCTACTGAACAAAATAATGGAGAACAAATCACTAATTTTAGAAACCTGTTCTCCACTATTTTGCAATAGTTGAGAGCATTATACATCATTGATATGTATTTTATTTATGTAGCGAAGAGCGTTGAATAGACTTGGAACTTTATTGTTTTTCAACTAATCTTAATATTATTGGTCAGAACAGAATTTTACTGGTAATATACATATATGAACACTCAAAAAGAAACATCCATAAATCAACAAGAATTTCCAATATCTTCAAAAGCAGGTACTTTTAAAAGAGCACTATACTTCTTATTAGTTGCTTCTCTTATCTCATTGAGTGGCTTTGGATATTATAAATACGTACAGTATTCTAATTGGCGCACAGAAGCTCTTCAAGCAATAAAAAAGGTAAATGCTGATACAACAGAGTTAGAAGCTTTACAAGTTATACAGAGTGAAGTCAAGATAGAGACAGAGCGTTGTAAGGATTTTATCTCACAGCAACGGGGTGAGTTTGGAGAGTTTCAGTATTGCCAGCATTTTATTGAGTGGTCAGAAAAAACACTCTGACTTATTACATTTTTAACCAGGAGTTCTGATTTGCGGAGGGACAGGGATTCGAACCCTGGATAACTTGCGTTATGGCGGTTTAGTAAACCGCTGCACTAGGCCACTATGCGACCCCTCCTCTATGTTTCAACAAGGTTTTAATTATATCAAAAAAAATTAATTACTAACTACAGGTTTTGGATTTCGTTTGTTCAAAACTCTTATGCTTAAATATGTAACAGCCAACCACAGCGCAACTACAACAAACAAAGTATTTGTTTTTAATTGATTTGTGGAGATTGCATAAATAATTCTTAAACCAATGGTATGAGATAGAAAAATAATATATGAATTCTTTCCAAGCCAAGCTAGCAAGCGAGAGGAAAAATTTATTGTCACCAAACTTAAATTAGCTAACAAGCCAAAAGGTATGATTAAGAGTCTAGTAAACTTTAAAGCAGGTAATGGATCAACGCCATCATTTATTTGTCTAAGACTGAAGACAACTATTAAAATAAATGAGATCACACTACTAATCGGAGCCAGCTTCACCAAAATCTTTGGCAACTCTTTGAGCTTCAAATAAATTCCAAAAATAAAGTAAGCGATCCAAGATAAAAATAAAACATACTCAAAGCGATCGCTTTTGCCAAATTCAAAATAAAAATATATAAAAAGAACAATTTGCACAAGTAAAGAAAGAACAAAAATTGATTTTATTTTTTTTCTGTAGTTCCAAATTAAAGGAAAGACTGCATAGAGTTGAAAAATAAGAGGTAAAAAATATAGTTGATAGTCTGCTTGGCCCAACAAGAGCTGAATAATCAATGACTGTGGTTGGTTTCCAAAGGACCAAGCTGGAATTGAGTTGATAATTAGAATCGAGAAAATACTCCAAACTAAATATAGAGGTATTAACTTCCAGATTCTTTTTTTGAAAAATTCCCAATAATTTATTTTTTTGTTTTCATACTTAACTGCGAGACCATAGCCAGAAAGCATAATAAAAGCAGGCATACAAAAACGAGCTATCTGATCTAGTGATATATATAAAAGTTGCTGGTCAGAATTGTAAATTCCTGGGAAATAAGCCAAGACATGAACTAAGACAACAGCAATGATGGCCAAGCCTCTAATGGTGTTTGTTTTTTGAATTGAAATTAAAATTTTTGACACAAATTTTATTGGCTATTTTCTAAATTATACTTTTAATAATTTATATATGAGTAGTTATCAACTGATGAATCAAGATAACCTTTTTCAATCAGTTTTTGTAAAAGAACATAACTGAATGATATAGCTCCATCTTCATTAAAATGATCGGAGTTTGCAAACCACTCAGAATTTTTTATAAGGCTTTCTTCTTTGCTAAAATCAAAATATTCAGAGTTTTGAAGGTCGGTCATTTCGATTTGATCATATAAATTTATTTGAAAATAATCAGCTTCCATTGCATTTTTCAAATCAAATGAAACTGGAATTGTGATTAGTACTGGACGCCATCCTTGTTGTTGAGAATATTTAATTATTCTTTCAAGGTCTTCTCTATTTTGTTCAAAAAAATTAGAATTAAATTCTTCTGTATTGTGCCACTTTGTGTACATAAAATTAACACTTTCACCAAGAATTCCTGGTTTGTATATAGGATTTAGAAGTAATTTATTAATTCTTTCTACACTTAAAGTAGTGTCCTCAGCTGCTTCGCTGAGCTTAACACGAGACTCTATTTCGACTGATTCTACTTCAGACAGTTCTTTATTCTCTGACTCTTTAAATTGAATTTTTTCATTAGCAGACCTTACATCAGTTACATCCTTATTATATTGCTCTCTCCATTTGTAACCAGATTGCACAAAAGGCAATAACACACTCTCAATATATTCTCCCAATTTTATATAAGGGATCAAAATAGGACTAAGTCGTCCGTAGTAATTTCTTCCAATACCTTCTTGATTGAATACATCAGAATTGGAAAATGAGATCGGAGAAACATTTATAATAATTAATGCATCGGAGTCAATCTGAGCTCTGTATTGTTTTAGTAAGGCTAAATCAAAAATCAAACGTTGCCCAGCTCCAGACAAATTTAATGCTTTAATATTATATCCATCAAAAGATATTCCATTTCCTGAATGAGAATTACCCAAAACAACTAATTTATATGGCTCATCTATTGGTTGATTGGGAAGAAGACTTTCCGGTTTAGAATATTTATAGTCATATCTTTGTCGATACATTAAATCTAATCCGAGAGTTACTAGTACGGTTAAAATAATTACACCAAAAATTATCAGGTTAAAACGTTTAAAATATGACATAAATAAACTGAGAAATTTCTATTCTCCGTAACATTAATATAGTACTAACTATTATCGAATAAGTTATAATTTTTAAAGCAGTTGGCTGCTTATAAAATAACTTTTGTAGTCTGCGTTGATAAATCATTGCGTCTATTAATATAGCGCTAAATAAGATCATCGCTGTAATAATCATTTCCACATAATTATATTCAAATATCCAACTAAGTGAGGCTAAAATATAACTAGGTTTAATAAAGTTACTTACTCCAATAAACATACTTTTAAAAATATAAACTGCATCAGAAATAGTTGGAGATCTAAACAAAATCCATGATATTGTTATTATAATAAATGTATAACTGACTCCCAATGTATTCATAAAAACTTTGGGCATGTTTTTAATAATATTTGGAATAGGTTTACTATATTTCATAACAATTCTTTCTAAGATTAAGATCAAAGAATGATACATGCCCCATATTAAGAACATGATGCTAGCTCCATGCCAAATGCCACAGATTGTGAAAACTATTGCAATGTTTATGAGTGTTCGATAAAATCCTTTTCTACTTCCTCCAAGAGGAAAGTACAAATAGTCTCGCAACCAATTTGAAAAAGAAATATGCCAACGACGCCAAAATTCGCGAACTGATTTTGATATGTATGGTAAATTGAAATTTTCTGATAACTCAATTCCAAACATCCTGCTTATTCCTCTAGCCATATCTGTGTATCCAGAAAAATCTGCATATATCTGCCATGAATAAATAAACATCACCATTATCAAACTAAGACCTTTATAATCTGGAAGATCAGAAAATACTCTATTTACAACAACGGCTAGGTTGTCTGCAATCACAAGCTTTTTAAAAGCCCCAACAGTAAATAGTAATATGCCACTAACAGTTTTTTTATAGCTCCAGTTTTTAGACAACTTTCGCTGTGACAAAAAACTATTTCCTCTTTCGATAGGTCCTGCAACAATTTTAGGAAAATAGATTAAAAATAAACTAAAATTTATAATATTTTTTTCAGGCTTAAACTTCCTATTAAAAATATCCACTAAATAACTTATTGCTTGAAAAATATAAAAGGATATTCCTATTGGTAGATCATAATGATTAAAGTCATTTTTTGATATTGAAGAATCAAATAATTTTATTAGTAAAGAATTCCAATGAGGTAGATATTTAAAAATAACTAATGTTCCAATCAAGAAAAATATACCCGTCACAAGCAACCATTTAGATCTATTTTTTTGTAATATAAGACTAAAGATATAAGTGAGTATTAAAACCCAAATAATAATGAATCCAAAAGAAACTTCAAGAGATAAATAAAAGAGTATGCTGGCAATTAAAAGTATCAGAGGTCTAAACCTATAGCTTGACGTCCAATAAATAGTTAGAAAAATAAAGCAAAATATGATAAATAGAAGTGAAGCAATTTCCATAAAACTTTATTGAGTATAGCATGTATATGCCTTATAAATTTCTTTCAAAACAAAAAAGGAATTTATGAATAAAATAGCAAAGAACTAAAAAGAATCAGTGATAGGTCGCAATATTATATGTGGGCAGCGTGGGATGAAATTGGAACTTCAGCTCGTGATGATAGCCACGAGTATGTTAATATTGTTTCTAGAAGATTTATTATTACATTAATACAGAATTCTAGCCAAAAATGCATTTATTTAAGAAAAAAAACATTGTAGAAGAAGTTGCAGATAAAAGCAAAAAGCTACAACCCGGGTTAAGAGAACTTGTATTAGGTAGAAAAACAATATTTTCTTTATTAAGCTTTGGAATTGGAACTGTGATGGTTGGAAATTTTATTTGGAGCTTATCTTCAAGTTATTTTGGAAATTTTTCTGCAGCTTTAATAGGTTTAACTATGTTTTTAATAGGTGGAATGATAGGGCGTGAATTCAAAAAGTAACGGATTTTAAGAAAATAGAAAAATGGCGGAGGTGAAGGTCCTTCGGACATTAGGCAGGCACTTCGTGCTTGACGGCAGGATTCACGATTCGCTTTGCACACATGCACTAGGAAGGTTCGCTGCGCTCACTTTCCGTCGCGAACCTGAGGGAATTCTCACCACAACCAGCCTTCCGCATAAAAAAATACCCTACCGGGTATTTTCCTATGCGGGCAGTATGGGACGCACTTGGAACTTTACTATGTGGAGAAAAAGTTGTCTATTAAGGCCTTTTTCTGTATATGAGAAAGTTTTTTGACCTGCAATTCTCTGTAAAATACTTGTGACCGATTAGGATATTCTTCAAAATAGACAAGATCTGCTGATCCATGTTCATCAGTGTAGACTGCACCAACACCTCTATTGTGTTGATTCATTCGAGTGTTAATGTCGTGGCTGATACCTGTGTAGTAGGTGCCATCGGCGCATTCTGCTATGTAGAGATAAAATTTGCGGAGATCTTTCATTTTTTAAATTTTCTTTGGTGAAATTGTAATTTTTCGTCTAAATTGTCCTTTTACTTTTTCTTCAGGACCAACTGTAATAACGAAAGCTTTTTTAAAGATTATTTTGCACATTTTAAAACTATGTTTTGCTTGAATTCCAACGTCTTCATAAGAGATTTTTCCATTTATGTAATTATGAACAGTCTTATTTCTTACATCCCAGTGATTATTATAATAATCAATTTCAATTGGATTTAATATGTTCTTTTGTTCCAAATATTTTATCAAATCTCCAACATCCTTATTTTTCTCTAATATATTATTTTTCTTTTTACTTTTAATGTCATTTTGTTTTAGATATAGTTCTGTAAGGAGTGTTAAATAATACTTAAGTATATTTATAGATAAAACCATTGCCTCAATGTAAAATTTATTTTGATATGCATGATTGTATCTTTGTACTGAATCAAAGGAGTTTGGAAATCTATTGTTTGTAATTTCTAAACGGGTTAAAGGACAAAGCGTGTTGGTTAATTAGTTGTTTTTAGTGAGTGTATAGGTGAAAAGCATGTGTTACATTCACTAGTATGAAAATACTTCCTCAAAATAGACGTTTTTGTACGTCCTGTAA